>ERZ772945.156-NODE-156-length-54301-cov-41.350312_pt1 | contig 54301 bp, 42 predicted proteins | sample MGYA00511681_ERZ772945 | MGnify/ENA primary metagenome ERZ772945 (study PRJEB29015, sample SAMEA2737943) | human oral metagenome | biome: human oral; feature: human-associated habitat; material: dental | place: China | collected 2143 ...
GCTAACTGCCGATGGCACTTGCAGAAAGAGTTTACACAAAACTATTGACACAACCGACTCATCTTGTACTGTAGCTGAGGACAACGAAAGACTGTACCAACATTAGCACCAACATTTGAAATTATGATTTCACCACCATATAACTTGCTTTTCCCAAGGAATTCATATGCGTGTTCATCTATAAATACAAAGTCCCCCTTAAAATCATTGTTATAGTCTACGAGTCTTATCAACACAGCAACATCTTCTTCATCTTTATAAGTGACGTTTTTAGCCAGAGATGCAAAGCTACCATTAGCCACATAATCAGTAACGAGTTCTGTTACTTCTGATATTGAAGCAAGTTCCCAACTTTCTGGAATCTTTCCGAAAGGAGTATCCTTATATTTCATATCCAATCGCCCCCAACTTCCTTCGAATTTCATCCTCAAGTTCATGTGAGCGCTCAAACATATCAGAAAGCTCCGATGTCAGCCTTGTCATTTTCTCCTCAAATGGCTCGCCATCATCTTCCTGCTCCTCGATACCAACATAGCGTCCCGGAGTCAGAACATAGTCCTGCTTTGCGATATCTTGTATCGTTGCCACAGAGCAGAAGCCTTTCTCATCCTCAAGTATTCCATTTTGGAAGGCCTCGAATGTATCCGCGAGCTTCTGGATATCCTCCTCCGTGAAGTCTCGATGCTTACGGTCTACCATATGTCCCATCTTTCTGGCATCGATAAAGACGGTCTTACCTTTCTGTTTCTTGCCCTTTGAAATGAACCAGAGCGTCGCAGGGATTGTCACACTATAGAAGAGCTGCGGAGGCATTGCGATAATACCTTCAATCAGGTCATCCTCGATAATTTTCTTTCTGATTTCACCCTCGCCACCACTCTGGGAAGAAAGCGCACCATTTGCGAGAACAAGGCCGATCTTGCCGTTCGGTGCAAGGTGATGGATCATATGCTGAATCCATGCAAAGTTGGCATTACTTGCAGGCGGGATTCCGTATTTCCAGCGAACATCGTTCATCAGCTTATCCTGTCCCCACGGATTGTAGTTGAAGGGAGGATTTGCCAGAATGAAGTCTGCCTTCAATGTCGGATGAAGGTCATTCGTAAATGTATCGGCATGATAAGCGCCAAGGTCTGCATCAAGGCCACGAATCGTAAGATTCATGATGGCCATCTTCCATGTGTCCGGATTTGCCTCCTGACCATAAATTGAAATCGATCCTCTGTTGCCGGAATGCGCCTGAATGAATTTCGCACTCTGTACGAACATGCCACCACTGCCACAGCAGCAATCATATACACGGCAGTTTGAATAAGGCTTCAGAATTGATACCAGCGTATTTACGATACTTGACGGCGTATAGAATTCTCCACCGCCTTTGCCTTCCTTTTCGGCAAACTGAGCAATGCAGTATTCGTAAGTTCTACCGAGGACATCACGATTGCCTTCTGTCTCTCCCATATCCATGTTGGTAAAGAGGTCAACGACATCACCGAGGACTCGCTTGTCCAGATCAGGACTGGCATAATTCTTTGGAAGCACATTCTTGAGTTTCTTGTTGTCAGCTTCAATTGCACGCATAGCATCATCAATAACCGTTCCGATTTCTGGCTTATGCGCTGCTGCCGCGATCTTATCCCAACGGGCATCCTCCGGTACGAAGAACACATTGTCCTCCAGATATGCATCCGGATCATCCTCGAATCCATCTCCTTCGGCAACAAGCTGTTGATATTTCTTGTCAAATGCCGTAGAGATGTACTTCAGGAAGATAAGCCCGATTATTACGTTTCTATATTCTGATGCCGGGATATGTCCCCACAACACGCAGGCCGCATCCCAGATTTGTTTTTCAAAGCCGATATTAGCAGTATTTTTCTCAGCCATTTACCTTGTCCTCACTTTCGGTAGTTTCATCAGGAATCATCTCCATTATGTCGGAGACGTCGCAGTTCAAGACGCCATAAATTTTAGCAAGTACACTTGTGGTAACATTCTCATCCTTTCCAAGCTTTGCAAGGAAAGAAGCGCTGATCTTAGCAGCTTCTCGCAGCTGAGTTTTTGTCATGTCTCGATCAATTAGCAGTTTCCATAATTTCTTATCGAACAGATTCCGATGTTCATCGATGAATCGATATGCCTCTAGTCGATTCCCTTTGCGAAGAATGCCGCTGCTTTTTTTAGGAAAAGGTTTTCTTTGCGTGCATCTGCGAGTTCTTCGCGCAAGCGACGATTTTCCTTCATAAGCTCCAGATCGTTCTGGGCAGTCAGGTTCTTTGAGGCGAAATCAAGGACTTTCAGCTCTTTTTCCTTTGTATTAATGCCACATTCTCCACGTGTGAGGTCTGCGCAAACATATCCACAGGCTGAATTTTTTCCGTCCGATACCCCAGCGTGTCGAGGACGTCCATATCACGCGCCAGGCTTGCAGGGTTGCAGGAGACATAAACGATGCGGTGCGGATGCATAGCAGCGAAAGTTTTCAGGACAACTTCGGTGCAGCCTGCGCGCGGGGGATCCACGACGATGACGTCGGGGCGTATGCCCTCCTTATAGAGGCGTGGCATGAGGATGGTCGCGTCGCCTACCATAAACTCTGCGTTCTTGATATGATTGTCCCGAGCGTTTTTCTTGGCGTCCTCAATGGCGGGCCTTACGATCTCGATGCCGTAGACCCTGCGAGCTTTCTGCGCTAGGAACAGCGTGATCGTCCCTGTTCCGCAGTAGGCATCAATGACGATTTCCTTTCCGGTCAAGTCAGCAAATTCCAATGCTTTTTGATAGAGACGCTCTGCCTGCGCGGTATTGACTTGGAAAAAAGAACGCGGTGAGATATGAAAGGAAAGAGAGCCTATCGTATCGAGGATGGTGGGGCTGCCCCAAAGGAGTTTCGTATCACGCCCCATGATGACGTTGTTACGATACGTCTGGATATTCTGCTGGATGCTTACGAGACGCGGCAGCTTGGCACGAAGGAGCTTTATCCATTCCTTTTCGCGTGGGAGATCTTTCGTTGCAGTGACGAGCACGACCATGAGAGCCCCGTCTTTTCCTACGCGTCCGACGACATGACGCAGGACGCCCGTGTGTCGATCCTCGTTATAAACAGGCGTGTGAAGCGTGGCGGCAATCTCACGCACGGCATTCACAATCTCGTTATTGCCCTCTTTCTGGATATGGCAATCATGCGTGTCGATGATTGCGTGGCTTCCCTGCGCAAAGCATCCGATGATTGGCTTCCCTTTTTCAATTCCGACAGGAAATTGCATTTTGTTACGGTAGTTCCACGGATTTTCTGCACCGATTGTCGGCAGGACGGGGATCCCCTTCAGGCCGCCAATGCGTGTAACGGCGTCGACGACCTGTTGCCGCTTTGCCGTGAGCTGGGCGGCATAATCAAAATGCTGAAGTTGGCAGCCGCCGCATGTTTCATAAATGGCACATAGCGGCTTAATGCGCTTTTTGCTTTCTACGAGGAGTTCCGCCATGCGCGCCTTCGCATACGTCTTCTTGACCTCCGTGATGGTAGCGCGAACGCGCTCCCCCGGCAGGGCATTTGGGATAAAGACGGTAAACTCCTGATAGCGGCCTACGCCCTCCCCACTCGTTCCGAGTGTCTTGATTTCGATTTCGTAGGGTTTCCCCTTTTCAACGGGAATACTCTGCTTCATTGCGTTATCCTTTATGCTGATAGATTGTCTCATTCCATTGCAAAATGCACCTTTTCGAGCAGTTCCTCAGGCGTAGCAAGGAGAATTTTTGCCCCATGCGCGACGAGCTCTTCTTTCGGACGGAAGCCCCATAGGACGCCGACGGGCAGAAGTCTGCCATTTCGCGCGGTGTCCATATCCACGCCGCTGTCGCCGAAATACGCAATCTCCTCTGGTGCGATCTGAAAATCCGCTGCCATTTGCAGCACCTTCGCAGGGTCTGGCTTGCGCGGCGTTCCTGTTCTATCGCCGACAACGACACGGAAAAACCCCTGCGGAAAAAGGCTTGCAACAATGGACTCCGCTGCGGTCTGCGGCTTATTCGTGCAGATTCCCATGGGGATTTCCATAGCCTGCAGGCGTTCCAGCATGAGAGGGATCCCATCATACGGTTCTGTATGGTCGAGTATATGGGCGTCGTAGATTTCCCGGCAATGCTCCACCGCCTTCGTTACGAATGCATCATCTGATGCCTCTTTCTGCGGCAGGCAACGTTCCATCAGTTTTTTCATGCCATTTCCGACAAAGTAGCGATATGCATCCAATTTGTGTACAGGAAAGCCATACGCGTGCAGCACGGCATTTGCGCTCTCCGCCAAGTCTTGAAGGGAGTTTATCAGCGTCCCATCCAAATCAAATATTGCCGCTTTGTATACCATGATTCATGCCCTCTCTTTCATCTAAAAAATACGCAAAAAGTCTCCCAGATGGAGGAGACTTTTTCGCTTCAAAATAAAACTTACCCGTTCAGCTTCTCTGCAAGCATCTTATTGACCAGTTGCGGGTTTGCCTTGCCCTTCGACGCCTTCATGACCTGCCCGACGAGTGCGCCGATCGCTTTCTTGTTGCCGCTCTTGTAGTCGTCGACTGCCTTTTGATTCTTCGCTAGGACTTCGTCGACAATGCCCTCAATCGCACTGGTATCCGTAATCTGGACAAGTCCTTTATCCTTGACAATCTTTTCCGGGCTGTCTGGATTCGTCCACATCTCTGCAAAGACTTTTTTCGCAATTTTACCGGAAATGGTGTCTTTCATAATGAGGAGGATCAACTCACCGAGACGTTTTGCCTCGACGGGAGATTTTGCAATCTCAATCCCGTCCGCATTGAGATTCTTTGCAAGGTCGCCCATCATCCAGTTTGCAGCGAGTTTCGCATCCGCTCCCTCCGCGAGGACAGCATCGTAATACTCCGCCATCGCACGCGAGCTCGTGATGATACCCGCATCGTAATCTGAGAGCCCATATTCTGTCATTAAACGTGCGCGACGTGCATCGGGGAGCTCCGGCAGCTCGCTTCGATAGGTTTCAATCGTTTCCTTGCTCGTCACGAGCGGCGGAAGATCGGGTTCTGGCATATAGCGGTAGTCATTCGCGTTTTCCTTCGTGCGCATGGAGAGCGTAATGCCGCGTGCGGAGTCGAACGTGCGCGTTTCCTGCACGATATGGCCACCGTCCTCCAAGACTTCCTCTTGGCGCTCGATTTCATAGTTGATGGCATCTTCGAGATTCTTGAAGGAGTTGATATTCTTCATTTCTGTGCGCGTGCCAAGCTCCTTCGCGCCGACGGGGCGAAGGGAGACATTTATGTCAGCGCGGAGGTTGCCCTCTTCCATGCGGCAATTCGATACATCAATGTACTCCATGATCGCCTTGATTTTCTCCATGTAGGCGCGCGCCTCTTCCGCGGAGGAAAGATCCGGCTCAGAGACGATTTCAAGCAGCGGCACGCCAGTGCGGTTGTAGTCGACGTTGCTCGATGCGGAGTCCTTGATCGTCGTTCCCGAATGGACGAGTTTGCCTGCGTCTTCTTCCATGTGGATGCGCGTGAGACGTATACGTTTCTTCCGTCCGTTTACATCAATGTCCACCCAGCCATGCTCGGCAATGGGAAGATCGTACTGCGAGGTCTGCCAGTTTTTCGGAAGATCTGGATAGTAGTAATTCTTGCGGTCGAATTTGCTGTATTCATTGATGGTACAGTTCGTGGCAAGCCCCGCCTTGATGCCGAACTCGACAACGCGGCGGTTGACGCTTGGCAAGACACCGGGCATTCCGAGGCAGACCGGGCAGACGTGTGTGTTCTGCTCGGCGCCGAAGCCTGTTGCACAGCCGCAGAAGATTTTCGTCTTTGTCTTCAGCTCGCAGTGTATTTCCAGTCCAATGACTGCTTCGTACTTCATCACGCATTCCCTCCTAGCTTCGCCATTTCATTTGCACCGCCCTGCGCCTGCTCATACGTGTAGGCAGTGCGAATCAGCGTTTCCTCATCGAGCGGACTGCCAATGATTTGAAGCCCGATCGGAAGCCCGTCCCCGCTCTTTCCGCAAGGAATGGAAATGCCAGGAAGCCCTGCGAGATTCAAAGGAACGGTGCAGACGTCCTGCAGGTACATCTGCAAAGGGTTCCCCGCCATCTCGCCAATCTTGAAGGCAGGTGTCGGCGCCGTCGGCGCCATGATGACATCGACCTTTTTGAATGCCTCGATATAATCCTGCTGGACGAGTGTGCGGACCTTGAGCGCCTTTAGATAGTATGCGTCGTAGTAACCAGCAGAGAGTGCATAGTTGCCGATGAGGATGCGCCGCTTGACCTCCTCGCCAAACTTCTCATCACGCGTGTTTGTCGTCATCTGGACGAGATCTTTCCCCTCCACGCGTTCGCCGTAACTGACGCCATCATAGCGCTCCAGGTTCGTAGCCGCCTCGGCAGGAGCGATGATATAGTAGGTTGAAATCGCGTAGTCCGTATGTGGTAGGGAAATCTCCACGATTTCCGCGCCCATGTCCTCATACTTCGCAATGGCAGAACGAACGGTCTTCTCTACCTCCGCGTCTATTCCTGCAACGAAATATTCCTTCGGCAGCCCGATTTTAAGCCCCTTGACATCTTCGCGCAAGGACTGCGTGAAGTCGGACACGTCCGCCGTGCTCGAAGTCGAGTCCATCACATCGTGGCCTGCAATGACGTTCATGAGATGCGCGCAGTCCGTCACGTCGCGCGTCAACGTGCCAATCTGATCGAGCGACGACGCATAAGCGACGAGCCCATAACGCGAGACGCGGCCATACGTCGGCTTTAGCCCGACGACGCCGCAGAAGGACGCAGGCTGGCGAATCGATCCACCCGTATCAGAGCCGAGCGCCCAGATCGCCGTGCCAGCAGCAACCGCTGCCGCGCTGCCGCCAGACGAGCCGCCCGGCACGCGCGAGAGATCCCACGGGTTATGTGTCGGATGGTAGGCGGAGTGTTCCGTCGAGCCGCCCATCGCGAACTCATCCATATTGAGTTTGCCAAGGAGTACCGGATTCTCATTCGCGAGCTTTTGGATGACCGTTGCATCATACGGCGGAACGAAATGCTCCAAAATCTTTGACGCGCACGTCGTCCGCACCCCTTTGGTACAGATATTGTCCTTGATTGCGCCCGGGATTCCCTCGAAAAAGCGGATTGTTTCGCCTGCCGCAAGTTTCGCGTCAACGGCCTTTGCTGCTGCAAGCGCCTCGTCACGCGTTATCGTCAGATACGCCTGAACATCGCCCTCAACCTCGTCAATGCGTGCAAGCACGTCCTTCGTCAGTTCTATTGCCGTGATTTCTTTCTTTACGAGCATATCGTGAAGGATATGCGCTGGTTTGTCGTATAGTCTCACCGTCGTTCCCCCTTTCCTCACTCGCCAAGCACGCATGGCACCTTGAAGTAGCCGTCTTCCTTCAGAGGCGCATTTGAAAGTGCCGCTTCGCGGTCAAGCGAAGGGTGTACCTCATCCTCGCGGAAGACATTCTGCATCGGGAGTGCATACGTCGTCGGCTTGACATTTTCCGTATCGAGTGCGGAAAGGTTATCCATATACGTCAAGATTGCGTCCATCTGCGCAAGGTAAGTATCTGCCTTTTCTTCTGGGACAGACAGGCGCGAGAGAACGGCAACATTCGATAAATCTTCTTTTGTTACTTTCATGCTTTCACCATCCAAAACGATCTGCCAATCAAAACGCTATATCGCTTATTATATCACACTGGCACAGCGTATCAAAGAGCAGGCTTCACCTCGCCAAACACATCGCTTGCTGCGCGAATTTTTTCCTCGCCGCCGAAAACACAGAGCACATTTTCTTTCATGCAGGCAGTGACGAGCGGCGCAAGCGCGCGAATATCCGCCTGGCGCGTCGCGAGCACCTCGTCGCGCGCCTTCTGGCGATCGGCAAGCGTGACACCGTGCAAGTAGCAGGTCATCGCCGCTTCCCCCTTCATTTTCGGCGTCATCGGCGCATCGACCCCACTCATCGTACCGATGATGAACTTGTCCATTTCGCGCTCTGTCGCGTCGAAATTACGGATGTAGTCCCCCGTCGCATTGAATACATCCAGTGTCTGCGTGAGATGCGGGTCACGGTACGACCCAAAGAAAAGCGTGCCGTTGCGATGGAAGTTCGTAAACGCGCCATACGCGCCGCCCTGTACGCGAATTTTCGTCCAGAAGTAATCATAGCGCAAAAGCGTGGCAAGAACGAGCATACTGCCCGTGTAATGATAGCCGAGCCGGATATAGTTCGCGCCTTTTCCGACGTACTGCACACGACTCGAAGAAGTCAAGCCTTCATTTTTTGCCTTTAGCTCCCAAGCATAGGCCTGCGCGGGATATGCGTTCGCAGAGAACGTATCAAGCAGTGCCTTGAACGGCGTTTCAAACGCGGCGTAATCCTTCTCCTCCATCGTGAGACCGACGAGGAGATTATTGCGATTGAATACAATCGGCAGAAGCTCCGCGAATACCTGCTGCATCTTTGCATGGTTTGCCGCGAAATCGTTCTGAAACGCTTTCAAGAAGTGATAGAACGGCAATCCTCCTGCCGTCGCGTACGCGCCAACACGCGTGACGTAGCTGCTGATGCGCGTCGCAATGATTTGATTAGCAGAACGCTGGAGGCTGAGTTCAATCGAAGCCTCTTCCTGCTCGATTAGCTCGCGGATGCGCTTTTCATCTGCATAGAGGCTCTTCGTCAAAATCTCTCCAACAAGCGCCATTCCCTCCGCGAGCTTCTCCGTCAGCACCTTCATGCGAACGCAGAACTTTGGTATCAATGAATCGGGATCGCCTTTCCGCGAGAAGCCTGCCACGTCAAAGCTGAGTCCGCCCGTCACGAGATTCTGCTGATTCGCAACATCAGCGTAGCCGCGCACCTCCGTATCGACCGAGCCGATGAGATCGCCGAGCAAATAGAGATAGGGCAGCTTGTCCTGCGGCACGGTGCTGACATCAAAAAGAAGATTGACATAGGCGATGCCATTCGTCTCGACATTGCTCAAAAGCACCTTTGCCGTGCCGACCGCTCGCTCTTCAAGCGGCAGCGGATACGCCTCCCGACGAATATCCGAAAGGCTCAAGACGGGAATCGTGCTCAGTGCCTCTGGTGTGTCGGGGCTCTGCTGGCGCTCTTTTAGCGCACGCGTCGCTTCAATGCACGCGGCGATTTCCGCTTCCGTCATCGTATTTTTCTTTGCTGCAAGATGCTTCTCCTGCTCCGCTTCACGCCTTGCTGTCATTTCCGTATCGGGGCGCAAAACAACGAGTGTGCGATGTTGGTTGTTAAGCAGGTAGCGACGAATCAAGCCTTCAAAGTAGCCGCTTTCCAGCCCATCTTTCATCTGCTGCAAAATCGTTTCGTAGTAGAGTGCCGCCTCCGGCTCGCCGTCGTAGAGCCAGCTTTTCATCGCGCGTATCGCGTAGACGAGACCTTTCGGCGCAGAGCCGAAGTCTGCTTCACGCAAGCGGAACTCGAGGAGATTGATCGATGCCTTCATCAGTGTATGATCAAGCCCTTCATACGCGAGCCGTTCAAGCGTCTTCGTCACCGTATCGCAGAACGCATCCGCACGGCTTTCCTCCGAATTGTTGACGATAATGCTGAAGAACGGCTGCAAAATGTCGCTTTCAAACATCGAGTCGACATCCTTGCCGAGCTTCGCATCAATGAGCGCCTTGCGCAGTGGCGCCGCCTGCGTGCGCAAGATGGCGTGCTCCAGTATCTCAAGCCCCATCATATCCTTCATGTCGAGTGACTTGCCGACGATCCAATTTAGCGCAAGGAATGTCTTTTCTTCTGTGCTTTCCTCCGCACTGATGGGATACGTATAATTGTTGCGCCGCATCGCATCGAAAGGCTTTTGTTCCTCGATGTGTGAAGGAATGGGGATGCAGTCGAAATGTGAGAGGTATTCCGCATCAAGATAGGCGAGCCTTTCTTCTATATCCATGTCGCCATAGAGGTAGATATAGCTATTCGATGGATGGTAGTAGCGATCGTGGAACGAGGAAAACATTTCCTGCGTGAGGCTTGGAATCGCCTCGGGATCGCCGCCCGACTCATAGCCATATGTCGTATCGGGATAGAGTGACGCCATGATGCGGCTCTCCAGAATATCATCTGGCGAGGAAAGCGCGCCCTTCATCTCATTGTAGACGACGCCGCTGTAAGCAAGCGGCTGATCGGCACTCTCAATCTCATAATGCCAGCCCTCCTGCATGAGGATCTGCGGATCTTGTTTCATATTCGGATAGAATACGGCGTCAAGATAAACGTCCATGAGATTCTGAAAGTCTTTCGCGTTGCGGCTCGCGACTGGATACATCGTTTTGTCAGGATACGTCATCGCATTGAGGAACGTGTTGAGCGAGCCCTTGACGAGCTCAACGAACGGTTCTTTGAGCGGATACTTGCGCGAACCACAGAGCACGGAGTGCTCGACGATATGCGCCACGCCCGTGTCATCGACAGGCGGCGTGCGGAAGGCAATCGAAAAAACCTTGTTGTCGTCGTCATTTTCCAAAAAGAGCAAGCGCGCACCACTCTTCTCATGCGTGAAGAGGTACGCGGTCGAGTCCGTCTCGGGAATTTGTGTCTTGCGCTGCAAGGTGAAACCGTGTACGTTCGTATGGATATCCATACTAGCCTCCATTCTGTAAGGAATGCACTGTCACATCCCCCTAAAAAAGAAAAAGCTCCCACGATCTTCGTGAAAGCTCAAGATGCCAAATGGTGCCGAAGGCCGGACTTGAACCGGCACGCTGTTGCCAACGGCAGATTTTGAGTCTGCTGCGTCTGCCAATTCCGCCACTCCGGCATTTTTATATGTCTGCGTCGTTGACGTTTGAAATTCTAGCATATTTTTTGATGCTTGTCAAACCGTATATAGCGATCAAACAGCAAATTAGGGAAACGCTGATTATAATGAAGTTGCCCAGATTTGCATAGATGCACCGTTCCTATCTAGGAGACAAACCACAGGCGTAGTGGTGCTACGCTGCGGATTGAAGGGCGACGAGAGGACAGTGCAGATGTGCAAAGATGGGCGGCTGAATTAATCAGTGCTTCCTTAGGTGGCAAATAGTACCGCTTCTGCTATAATTAGTGTATTCAAATCCGCATAGCAGAAACAAAAGGAGTTTTTATGCCAACTGAAATTATACAAGGGCTGGCGATTCCCTTTTTGGGAACGAGCCTAGGGGCGGCGTGCGTCTTTGTCATGCGCGGCGCTCTGAACCGTTCCGTTCAAAAAGGATTGACGGGATTTGCTGCGGGCATCATGGTTGCTGCCTCGATATGGAGTCTCTTGATTCCCGCCATGGACGAAAGCGCGGCGCTCGGCAAGTTCGCCTGCCTTCCAGCCGTTATCGGCTTTTGGATTGGGACGCTCTTCCTGCTCGCCCTCGATCACATCATCCCGCATCTTCACATGAATGCAAAAACGGCAGAAGGACCGAAAAGCAGTCTTTCGCGCAGTACCATGCTCGTGCTCGCCGTCACGCTCCACAATATCCCAGAAGGGATGGCGGTTGGCGTCGTGCTGGCGGGCTATCTCACGGATGGCACGGGGCTTTCCATCGGTGCGGCGTTCGCGCTCGCCATCGGAATCGCTATTCAGAACTTTCCAGAAGGTGCGATTATCTCCATGCCGCTTGCCGCAGGCGGCATGAGTCGTCCGAAGGCCTTTATCGGCGGTGTGCTCTCCGGCATCGTCGAGCCAATCGGCGGGGCGCTTACGATACTCGCCGCAAGCTACGTCGTTCCGATCCTTCCTTACTTTCTCGCCTTTGCTGCAGGCGCAATGATCTACGTCGTCGTCGAAGAGCTCATTCCCGAGATGAGTGAGGGCGAGCATTCCGATATTGGCGTCGTTGCCTTCGCGGTAGGATTCACGCTGATGATGGCACTTGACACGATACTGGGCTAGGGCGATAGACAAAAATTTTCATCTATGCTACATTGAGCAAAGGATTTCATTGGTTCTTAATTATTGAAGGAGTGTTTATTTTGCAAAATCGACCGATTGGCGTCACGGAGAAGCTTCCAATTCTCGAAATGATGCCGCTTTCCCTTCAGCACCTCTTTGCCATGTTTGGCTCGACCGTGCTCGTACCGATTCTCTTCAAGGTCAATCCTGCGACGGTCCTACTCTTTAACGGCATTGGCACGATCTTCTACCTCATCCTCTGCAAAGGACGAATCCCCGCTTATCTAGGTTCAAGCTTTGCTTTTCTCTCTCCCGTCTTTCTCGTTCTTGCCCAGTATAGCTATGAAGCGGCGCTCGGCGGCTTTATCTGCGTCGGCATCGTCTTCGTCCTCGTCGGACTTCTCGTCCGCGCCATCGGCACGAGCTGGATTGACGTCATATTCCCTCCCGCCTCGATGGGCGCAATCGTTGCCGTCATTGGCCTTGAGCTCATGCCAACGGCGGCGGGCATGGCAGGCCTTACGGGCGACAAGGCAGACACTACGGCCATCACTGTCTCGCTCCTGACGCTCGCCATTACGGTATTTTCCTCTGTTGCCTTCCGTGGCTTTCTCTCCATCATTCCAATCTTGATTGGCGTTGTATGCGGGTATATCATCGCGGCCTGCATGGGGCTCGTCGACTGGACGCTCGTCGAAAATGCACCGTGGTTCGCCCTGCCGACCTTCTACACGCCTGCCTTTGACATCGGCGCAATCCTCATCATTCTTCCCGCTTCTCTCGTCGTCATTGTGGAGCATATCGGTCATCTAATCGTCACGGGCAATATCGTCGGAGCCGATCTTACAAAAGATCCCGGACTTGACCGCTCCATCCTCGGCAACGGTCTTTCGACCATACTCTCGGGTTTCTTCGGCTCGACACCCAATACGACGTATGGTGAAAATATCGGCGTGCTCGCGATCACGAAAGTTTTTTCGACGTGGGTCATCGGTGGTGCAGGCGTATGTGCTATCGTGCTGTCCTGTCTCGGCAAGCTCGCCGCCATCATCCAGAGCATTCCGACGCCCGTCATGGGCGGCGTCTCCATGCTGCTCTTCGGCGTCATCGCCGCTTCTGGGATTCGCATTCTCGTCGAGGCGAAAGTCGACTATAACAATCCTATGAACCTGCTTCTGACCTCCATCGTCATGGGGCTTGGCGTCTCAACGGCAAGCCTGACCATTGGCACGGTCACGTTCAAGGGCATGTCTCTTGCGACCATCGTCGCGATCGTCCTTTCGCTCTCGTTCCATCTCATCACGCTCATGCGTGGCGAGCAAAAAAAGGCGCAGGAATGACGACGATACACGTTCCAAACGAAACGCCGCCTATTCCTGCCAAGCATTTTCTCGTAGCGTCACAGTGCCTTTCGCAAACCTTATGGAAGCGAATCAAGCATTCCGGCACATTTCGCATCAACGACAATCTCGTAAATGCAGCGCGTGCCGTGGTCAAAGGCGGCGACACCATCACCTACTCCATCGTGCGCGAAAGTGCCATTGAACCAGAAAAACTTCCGCTTTCCATCTGTTACGAAGACGACTTTCTCCTGATTGTCGACAAACCTGCCGGACAGCTCGTCCATCCGACGACAAAAGAAGCACATGGCACATTGGGGAATGCCGTGCTCGCGCACTATCGAGCGCGCGGCGAGCACCATTCCTTTCACCCCGTCCACCGCCTCGACCGCGCGACATCCGGGCTCGTATTGATCGCTAAAGTCCCACAGGTACAGTACAAGCTCACGACGAGGAAAGATGGGGAAAAGTTATTTCATCGGGAATATCTCGCCATAATCGAGGGAAGCATCACGCCGTCAGAAGGCACGATTAACGTGCCAATCGCGCGTGCCCTGCCGAGCATCATCCTGCGCAAGGTTGCGCCAGATGGAAAGCCTGCACGCACGCACTATACGACGGAAAAAGCTGGCAAGACACATTCCCTGCTGCACCTCGCGCTTGAGACGGGGCGCACGCATCAGATACGCGTCCATCTCGCGCATCTAGGATATCCGCTCCTAGGTGACGACCTCTATGGCGGCAGCTTGGAAGAAATCTCACGGCAGGCGCTTCACGCCTGCCGTCTTCACTTCACGCATCCAATGACGGGCGCGCCCATCGACATCACTGCACCACTGCCCGCTGACATGGAACGGGTTCTAAAATCCGATATGTTCTAACTTGCCTCCACCCATTGCCCACAGGGACTTGTAAAAATTTTCCGCACCCTATACAGAACAATCGATTTTATGGTATAATAACCTTGGTAGTTCGATTAATACAATATTTAGTAGGGGGTAATGAAAAATGCCATTAGTTGGAACGAAAGAAATGTTCAAGAAGGCACACGAGGGCGGCTATGCAATCGGTGCATTCAACGTCAACAACATGGAAATCGTACAGGGTATCACGGAGGCTGCTGCTGAGCTGAACTCCCCAATCATCCTGCAGTGCTCTGCAGGCGCCCGCAAGTATGCAAAGCATGCATACCTTGTACACCTCGTACAGGCTGCTCTTGAGGTCAACGATATTCCTATCGCCCTGCACCTCGATCACGGCCCAGATTTCGAGACGTGCAAGTCCTGCATCGACGGCGGCTTCACTTCCGTCATGTTCGATGGCTCCCATTATGCCTTCAAGGAAAACATCAAGCGCACGCAGGAAGTCGTCGCTTATGCGCATGAGCACGGCGTCGTTGTCGAGGCAGAGCTCGGGCAGCTCGCAGGCATCGAGGACGATGTCAAGGTAGCGGCACATGAAGCTTCCTACACGCAGCCGGAAGAGGTCGAAGAATTCGTCAAGGAAACGGGCGTTGACTCCCTAGCAATCGCAATCGGCACGAGCCATGGCGCATTCAAGTTCAAGCCGGAGCAGTGCACGCGCAATGCAGAAGGCGTCCTCGTACCGCCTGAGCTTCGCTTCGATATCCTCGAGAAAATCGAGAAGAAGATTCCGGGCTTCCCCATCGTCCTCCACGGCGCTTCCTCGGTTATCCCGAAGTACGTCAAGATCATCAACGAAAACGGCGGCAAACTTGCCGATGCGATTGGTATCCCAGAGGATCAGCTCCGCAAAGCAGCAAAGTCCGCAGTCTGCAAGATCAATATTGACTCCGACCTGCGTCTCGCCATGACGGCAGGCATTCGCGAGCACTTCGTCGCGCATCCGGAGCACTTTGACCCGCGCCAGTATATCACAGATGGCCGCTCCTACATCAAGGAGCTCGTCGAGCACAAGATCAAAGATGTTCTTGGATCGGATGGTCGCGCTGCTGAAATCATGGCGCTCATCAAGTAAGAGACACTCACCTTCCCTGAAGCACCCTTTCGAGGGTGCTTTTTTCTATCCTTTTTCGCCGAATTATGGTATGATTATTGTGTTTATCGTAATCATAAGATGAGAACGAAAAGGAGAGCGAGCATGAAAGAAATACTGGAGCTCTTAGAGCATGATGCGCGGCGTCCCGTCGAGGAAATTGCCTCCATGCTGCACCGCAGTGAATACGAGGTCGAGCAGGACATCAAGCGCCTCGAAAAAGACAAAGTCATTCTCTCATACAATACACTGATCAACTGGGAAAAATTCGGTGACGATACCGTGACTGCCATCATCGAAATCAACCTCACACCGCAGCGCGAAGTCGGCTTTGACGCGATTGCCGAGCGCATCTATCGATTTGATGAGGTAAAGACGGTCTACTTGATGAGTGGCAGTTTCGATCTCATGGCCATTATCGAAGGCAAGTCACTGAAAGATATTGCAAACTTCGTCGCAACGCGCCTTTCAACGATTGAGGGCGTCACTCAGACGCGCAGCCACTTCATCCTAAAGCCGTACAAAAAGGACGGCGTCGTCATAAACGACGAAGAACGCGATCATAGACTGGTGGTGACGCCATGAAGGAGACACGCAACTGGACAGACCGCCTCTCCCCCTCCGTGCAGGCGATTGCTCCATCGGGCATACGAAAATTCTTCGACATTGCCGCCCAGATGAAAGACGTCATATCCCTTGGCGTCGGCGAACCGGACTTCGTCACGCCGTGGACGATTCGCGAGAGCTGCGTCTACGGACTTGAGCGAGGCTATACCTCCTATACGGCAAACCGTGGCATGATGGAGCTGCGCGAGGAAATCGCCCATCATTATGAGCAGGAATACGATACCTCTTACGATTCCGCCACGGACATTCTCGTGACGGTCGGCGTCAGCGAGGCGCTCGACATTGCCATGCGCGCGATACTCGCGCCCGGCGATGAAGTGCTCATTCCAGAGCCGTGTTATGTATCGTATCAGGCATGCACGATTCTAGCTGGCGGTGTCCCCGTCTCCGTTCCTGCCAAGCTTGAAAACGAGTTCCGCATTACGGCAGACGAGCTGGAGGCGCATGTGACGCCAAAAACGCGCGCCCTCTTGATTGGCTATCCCAACAATCCGACGGGCGCGATCATGGAACGAGACGACTTGCTTGCGATTGCAAAATTCGTCGAAAAGCATGATCTTCTCGTCATCTCCGACGAAATCTACGGCGATTTGACGTATGGCGGCGCAAAGCACGTCGCCTTCTCCTCCCTGCCCAATATGCAAGAACGCACCATCCTGCTCAATGGATTTTCCAAGGCATATGCGATGACAGGCTGGCGCATTGGCTACGCCTTGGGCAACAAGTCAATCATCGCCGCCATGACGAAAATCCATCAGTACACAATGCTCTGCGCACCGATTACGGCACAGATTGCAGCGATTGAAGCACTGCGGCGCGGCGACAAATACATGAAGAAGATGGTTGCCGAGTACGACCGCAGGCGTCGCCTAATTTACGACGGGCTCACGAAAATGGGACTTCCGTGCTTTGAACCAAAAGGCGCCTTCTACATCTTCCCCGACATCACGCCATCGGGCTATACCGATGAGGAATTTGCCGAAGAACTTCTAAAGGCCGAGCACGTCGCCCTTGTCCCCGGCAGCGCGTTCGGTTCATGTGGGAAAGGGCACGTCCGCTGCTCCTACGCAACCTCCATTGACAAGATTTCCGAGGCGCTCGTCCGAATCGAAAATTTTCTCAACAAACATAAAAAGTAAAAAGGCATAAAGATGGGGCTGTCACGATCCGATGTGACAGCCCCATTTTTATGGTGGCGAATGTACAATCTAAGTGCAACCATTGTGGAAATAAAAGAATGACACAGATTGTGTCCAGATTATTTCGCAAATTTCCCCGCCATCAGCAGAATCAGATATCACGCCTTAGTGGATTCCTTGTATGATTCATCCAGCTCATGATCTTGCAGGTGTCTCATGTTAAGATATCGTTTCATTCCCCAACTGGATGAGGTTACATATCTGAGTCTGGCACATACCAACATCAAGGCACTGTTCCCGTCAGGGAATGCGCCGATTGCTCTGGTTCTTCGTTTGATTTCCCGGTTTACCCGCTCTGTGGTGTTGTTGGTTCGGATTTTGCGCCAATGTTGGGATGGAAAATCCATATAGGTTAGCGTCTCATCCATACCATTTTCCACTTTTTTTGCTGCCGCATGGAGTTTCATTGCCTTGAGCTTCCGAACGACAGCCTGGGCTTTTTCCCTGGCGGCTGCCTTATCTTCTTGGGCGTGGATTGCCTTAAGCATCTTGGCCACCTTATCCATTTTATTGCGTGGCGTAACGGTAAAGACATTTCTGTAGAAATGCACCGTACAACGCTGATATTTGGCTTGCGGAAAGACCTCTGGTATTGCTTCCAGCATACCGTTGCACTTATCGCCAACAATGAGTCGTACACCAGACAGTCCCCGGTTCTTGAGGAATACAAAGAAGTTTTTCCAACTTTCATGGTCTTCCTTCATGCCTTCGGAAGCCCCCAGAACTTCCCGGTAACCATCCTGATTCACGCCGATGGCTACGAGAACAGAGACATTTTCAATCTCACCGCCCCAGCTGCGTTTTAGATACACGCCATCCACGTAGACATAGGGGTACTCACCATGCAACGGACGTGTTCTCCATTTCTCGATATTCCCATAGGCTTTTTGATTCAGGTTACTGATGGTACCAGAAGATACTTTCGTTCCCCAAAGTGCCTCCGTGATATCCTCGACACGACGTACAGAGACACCGGCCAGGTACATTTCTACCAGAGCTTCTTCCACAGAGCATTCTCGACGACGGTAACGCTCAATGATGGCAGTCTCAAATTGAATGCCTTTTAGTTTAGGGACATGCAATGTTACCTCCCCGGATGTAGTGGCAAGAGTCCGGGAGTAATGACCAGAGCGATAGTCTTGTCTCAGCTCAGAGCGCTCATATTTGTTGGCATTCACCAGCTCATCCGCTTCATGGTCCAACAAGGCATTCAGTGTTTCCTCAACGCTGCTTCGGACTAAATCCTGAAGATTGTTCTTTATGAGGTCCTCATTTAGCTGTATAATGGATTCGGACATGGTCTTTGCCTCCTTGATGAATTGTGTGTGGTAACTTAATTCTACCAATGGCAATAGACTATGTCTATTTTTTATCCTGCTATATGAAATTTGCGAAACTTATTATACGTTATCATGACACAAGGGTGCTTCTGGTATAATGGTGTCCCTGGTCTAACCAGGAGTTTTCATAATACAAAAAGAGGTCAGCCGCCTCTAGCGACTGACCTCTGGGGAAGCCTACACCACAACATTTGACAAAGAACCAAAAAAGACAGGAGCGCATAAAAGCCCCTGCCTTTCTGTCTCATGACAGTTGTTTAGAACTTGACTGTGACGCCGACGCCGACACCGTTTTCATGATGCCCTTCATCGGGCTTCAGATTGTGGTAATTGACATTGAGATCGACATTGGCGATGATGTTTTGATTGATTCCGACCTGTGTCTCGTTGAAATCGCGCCCTGCTATATAGCTCGCATAGGCACTGAAGCCCATGACCTTTGGCGTAGCGAGTGCGAGCCCGCCATACAGATTGTTTTTATCGCCGGGCATATCCCAACGGTAGCCGCCGATGAGCTTTACTTCCGATCCGATTACATCGTACTGCAGGTAAGCATCCTTTTGGTCGCCGTACTCGTCGCGGTCGGCATATTCGGCCCCAAGCGTAGCCTTGTTCGTGACCTTGTGCTCGATGTAGCTTTCCTTTGTGCCGATGCCGATTGCCGTTTCATTCGCCGCCATTTGATTGATTGGCGCGGCCAGTGCCGACGCGCTGAGCGAAATCAATGCCGCTGCCGTAAGCAAACCTATTTTTTTCATCGTAGTCCATCTCCCTATCTGTGCAGTTATTGCCTGTAACCATCTTATGTAAAATAATTGCATTTGTCAAGCATTTTAATCAGCATTTCATTTCAGGCAAAAACCTTACAAATTAGTTGGGATCAAACCGCTGCAGCGCATTTTCCAAGATGCTGTCACGGCGCTTGCGCGATGCGTCAAAGTAGTCATAAATGGCTTGGCGGTCTCCGTCTTCGACGGAGTGAATGACTTCGCCTAAAATCGCTTGAAGCTCCTTTAGATTCGCTGCAATCGCCTTGCCGTTCGTCATGCAAATATCCGCCCACATATCTGCATTGGACGACGCGATTCGCGTCGTATCGCGGAAGCCGCCGCCGATGAGCTTTAGACAGGATTCCATATCGTCCCCCGAGCGATTCAGGAGCGTCACCAGAGCGGCCGCCGTGACGTGTGGCACGTGGCTGATGACGGAGGCGCAGCGGTCGTGCTTTGCGAGGTCAAGCTCGGTGAAATTCGCGCCCGTATGGCGCAGCACGCGCATGAGCTTCTCATGGGCTTCTTTCGGTGCGCCCGTGTCCTCGACGATGACGTAGGCCTTCCCTTCAAACAGCGTTTTCGTCGCCGCCGTCACGCCGCTCTTCTCGCGCCCCGTCATCGGGTGTCCGGCGATATAGTAGATGTCTTTCGGAAGGATTGCCCGCAGGTGCTCCCAGATATACGCCTTCGTGCTGCCTGCGTCTGTCAGGATCGTGCCTTTTTTCAAATAGGGCAAGATTTTCTCGACCATTGGGACAATCTGGAGGACGGGCGGCGAGAGGAAGACAATGTCCGCATCCTGCACGACCTTCTGAATATCGGGCGATGCCGCATCGACTGCGCCGAGCGCGACGGCCGCATCCATCGACTTCTGCGTGCGGCAGAGCCCCGTGATGTGGATAGCATCCCCCATCTTATCCTTCAGGCAAAGTCCGAGCGAGCCGCCAATCAGCCCGACGCCGATGATGGCAAGGTTCACCGTGCTCATAGCTTGCGTCCCATGACGGCGGCAATCTTCCCAAGCTCTGCCATCAGTGCATTGAAATTCTTTGGCGTGAGGCTCTGATCCCCGTCGGAAAGCGCAATTTCCGGATGCGGATGCACCTCGATGATGAGACCGTCACAGCCAGAGGCGACGGCGGCGCGTGCCATGGGGCGAACCATCTGCCAGCGTCCCGTTCCATGGCTTGGGTCGACGATGATCGGCAGGTGCGAAAGCTCCTTGACGGCCGCAACGGCGCTGAGATCCAGCGTGTTGCGCGTAAAGGTCTCGTACGTGCGGATGCCGCGCTCGCAGAAAATGACGTTCTCATTGCCGCCCGCCATGATGTACTCGGCGGCATTGAGCCATTCGCTGATCGTAGCAGACAGCCCGCGCTTCAGCATGACGGGCTTCTTTGCCTTTCCAAGCGCCTTCAGCAGCTGGAAATTCTGCATATTGCGCGCGCCGACCTGGTAAAGATCCGTGTATGCGCCTACGAGCTCGATGTCGTCCTTGTCGACAATCTCGGTGACGACGCGAAGACCTTCCTCGTCCGCAATCTTCCGAAGGAGCTTCAGCCCCTCATCGGCAAGCCCCTGGAAATCATACGGGCTCGTGCGCGGCTTGAACGCGCCGCCGCGAAGGAACTGCGCGCCCCCCGCCTTGACGGCCCGCGCCGCTTCTCTCAGCTGCTCCTCGCTCTCGACGGAGCACGGCCCTGCCATGACGACGATGTTTTCCCCGCCGACCTTTACGCCCGCAACATCAACGATAGTGTCTTCCGGATGGAAATTGCGGCTGACGAGCTTGTACTTCTCCGTGATGCGCACCGTCTTTTCAACGCCGTCCATCATGCCGACTTCAAGTCCTGCAATCTTTTTACGGTCGCCGATGACGCCGATGATCGTGCAATCCTCGCCTGTCGAAAGATGCGCCTTGAGCCCCGACGTTTCGAGCCTGCTTACAATCCCTGTGATGTTTTCCTGCGTGGCGTTCGGTTTCATGACAATAATCATAGTCGTATTCCTCCCGTACTGTTTATCTCAGACCCGTACCATTGCGATCTCGTCGCAATTCGGGAACTTTGGGCAATCAATGCACTCCTTCCAGACCTTGTGCGGGAGCTCTTCCTTCGTAATGGTCTGAAAGCCGACCGTTTGGAAGAAGCCCGGCTTGTACGTCAGCGTGAAATACTTCTCGACGCCGAGCGCGTCGCCCTCCTCGATGAGGCGGCGCACGATCTCCGCGCCGATGCCCTGCCGTGCCATCGCAGGCGCAACAGCGAGCGTCCGAATCTCGGCGAGCCGGTCCCATATCACATGAAGCCCGCCGACGCCGACGACTTTGCCGTCATCCGTCAATGCGACGACCATATCGCGCAACGTCTCATAGAGCATATTGCGCGAGCGGGCGAGCATGACTCCGTCAGCAGCATAGGCATTGACGAGGACAAAGATTTCCTCGATGTCTCGAAAGGTCGCTTTTCTATACTCCATACGTTCCCCTTACTCCGCGCCCGCACTTGGGCATACGGCATTGAGCGGGCAGATGGCGCAGGCAGGCTTTCGCGCCTTGCATATCTTGCGCCCATGCCAAATCAGCCAGTGGTGTGCGTCCGACCATTTTTCTCGCGGAATCGCCTTTTTCAGTCCTTCTTCCACGGCAAGCGGCGTCGTGCCGACAGCGAGCTTCAAGCGGTTTGCGATGCGAAAGACGTGCGTGTCGACGGCGATAGCGGGATAATGAAACGCAACGCTCATGACGACATTCGCCGTCTTGCGTCCCACGCCTGGCAGTTTCTGAAGTTCTTCAAAGCTGGACGGGACTTCTCCCCCGTATTCCTCGCACAAGATATGGCACGTCGCCAAAATATTTTTCGCCTTGGCGTGAAAAAGGCCGCAGTCCTTGATTTCCGCCTCCAGTGCCGGCAGCCCCATCGCCGCAATCGCCGCTGGCGTATTCGCCTTGGCGAAGAGGCGCGCCGTCGTCACATTGACGCGCTTGTCCGTACACTGTGCCGAGAGAATGACGGCGATCAAAAGTTCAAAGGCGCTCGAAAAATGAAGCTCTGGCTTTGCACCACGATACGTCTTTTCTAGTATAGCAAGCTGCTCTGCCTTCAGCTTCTTCGTTACACGCATAAATTTCTCCTAAGATACGGCGGGGCAAGACATAACACAGATCTTGCCTTTTCATGTTGTCATGCCGTCAGTTCGTCAGGCTGCGCACGGGGGCAGGAATGCGGCCGCCGCGCGCGATAAACGCCTCTGAGCTGTACTGGTCGGGAACGGGGACAATGGGGCAATAGCCCAAGAGCCCGCCGAACTCAACCGTATCGCCGACCTTCTTGCCCGGCACGGGAATGACGCGCACCGCCGTCGTCTTGTTGTTGATCATGCCGATTGCCGCCTCGTCGGCAATGATGCCCGAGATTGTCGCCGCGCTCGTGTCGCCCGCGATTGCGATCATGTCAAGCCCGACCGAGCAGACGCACGTCATCGCTTCGAGCTTTTCGATGGACAGGCTGCCCTTTGAAACGGCGTTTATCATGCCTTCGTCTTCGCTGACGGGAATGAAGGCGCCGGAGAGCCCTCCGACGTGCGAGGATGCCATGAGCCCGCCCTTTTTGACGGCGTCATTTAGGAGCGCAAGCGCCGCCGTCGTGCCCGGCGCGCCGCAGCTCTCGATGCCCATCTCCTCGATGATGCGCGCGACGCTGTCCCCGACGGCCGGCGTCGGCGCGAGCGAGAGGTCGATGATGCCAAACGGCACGCCGAGACGCTTTGACGCCTCACGCGCGACGAGCTGCCCGACGCGCGTGATCTTGAATGCCGTCTTTTTGATCTGTTCGGCGATTTCCGTGAAGTCCGCGCCCTTCAATCCTTCGAATGCGTGCTTCACAACGCCCGGGCCGCTGACGCCGACGCTGACGACCTTCTCCGCCTCGCTGACGCCGTGGAACGCGCCCGCCATAAAGGGATTATCCCCCGGCGCATTGCAGAACACGACGAGCTTCGCGCAGCCCAACGCTTCCTTATCGCGCGTCAGCTCTGCCGTCCGCTTGATGATTTCGCCAATCTCACGCACGCAGTCCATGTTGATGCCCGCCTTGGTCGAGCCGAGATTGACCGAGGAGCAGACGAGATCCGTCGTCGCGAGCGCCTGTGGGATGGAGTCGAGGAGCACGCGATCGCCGTGCGTGAAGCCTTTTTCAACGAGCGCCGAAAAGCCGCCGATGAAGTTGATCCCGATTTCCTTTGCCGCACGATCCATCGCCTCTGCCACGGGGACATAGGAATCCGTCTTGCAGGCATCGGCCGCTATCGCAATCGGCGTGACGGAGACGCGCTTGTTGATGATGGGAATGCCGTACTCCGCTTCAATGTCCTCGCCCGTCTTGACGAGGAACTCCGCCGAGGAGGTGATTTTCTCGTAGACATTCTGGCAAAACTTTTCGATGTTCGGATGTGCGCAGTCGCGGAGGGAAATGCCCATCGTGATGGTTCGGACATCGAGGCGATTCTCCGTAATCATGCGGTTCGTTTCGATAATATCATCTATGGTGATCAAAGGATTCGCTGCCTCCTATCCCTTATACGCTGTGCATGACGTTAAAAATATCCTCATGCTGCGCCTTGATGTCGACGTTGATTTCCTGCCCCTTTTCGCGCAGCGTCTTTTGCAGGTCGGCGAGCTTGATCTTGCTCTCACTGATCTCTGCGATCAGTACCATATTGAAAAATCCATCCATGATATTCTGGTTGATGCTGAGGATATTGACATTGTTTTCGGATAGGATCCGGCTGACCATGGCAATAATGCCGACGCGATCCTTCCCTACTACCGTCACGACAAGTTTCATCGAAGATCTTCCTTTCCAATCGAGTAAAGCTGCTCGTTTCATTATAACACCTTGAATCCAATTTTGTCGAAGGCAAAATGGTGCAAGAGTCCATATCGCCTTACACAATGCGGCGAAGGAAGTTCTCCATGAGCAGTTTCCCGTCCGGCGTCAGAATGGATTCGGGGTGGAACTGGATGCCCTCGATTGGGTACTCCTTATGGCGAAGCCCCATTATCATGCCGCTCGCAAGCTCGCTCGTGACCTCGAGGCAGTCGGGCAGGCTCGCGCGGTCGACGATGAGCGAATGGTAGCGGCCGATCTCCATATCCTGCGGCAGTCCCTCGTAAAGCCCTTTCCCATTATGCCTGAGCTTCGAAACCTTGCCGTGAATCGTCTCGCCCGCCTGCACGACCTTCCCGCCAAATACCTCGCCGATTGCCTGATGCCCGAGGCAGACGCCGAGAATCGGCGTCTCCTTGCCAAGTTCGCGAATGACGTCTTCGCTGATGCCTGCGTCCTTCGGCACGCCAGGGCCGGGCGATATGACGATGCCTGCGTAATGCTTCGCGCGGATCTCGTCTACCGTCACGACGTCATTGCGCACGACTTCGACCTCTGCACCAAGCTCGGACAAGAGCTGATAGATATTGTAAACAAACGAATCGTAATTATCGAAAAGCAACAACATCGTTTTCCACCTCCTCGACGACTTCAAAGAGCGCCTTCGACTTCTGCAAAATCTCTTGATACTCCTTGACGGGCACGGAATCGGCGACGATCCCTGCCCCAGATTGTATGATTGCCGTATCATCATGCTCAATCCGCATGGTACGAAGCGTGATGCACATATCCATATTGCCGCAGAAATCCATATAGCCGACCGTGCCCGAGTACGAATTGCGCGGGACTGGCTCGAGCTCGTGAATGATTTCCATCGCGCGAAGCTTCGGCGCGCCGCTCACCGTCCCAGCGGGAAAGGTCGCGCGCAAGACGTCCATCGGCGTGTAGCCCGCCCGCAGTTTCCCGACGACTTCAGAGACCATGTGCATGACATGGCTGAAGTTCTCGACCTCGCGCAGCTTCGTCACGTGCACCGAGCCCGGCTCGCTAATGCGCCCGATGTCGTTGCGCGCGAGATCGACGAGCATCGCGTGCTCTGCGCACTCCTTTGCATCTGCTTTAAGCTCTGCCTTGAGCGCCGCATCCTCCGCGGCGTTTGCCCCACGCCTGCGTGTCCCCGCGATTGGATAGGTGCAGACGCTGTCGCCTGCCACCTTGACGAGCATCTCTGGCGAAGCGCCGACGAGCTTGACGCCGCCAAAATTAAAGTAAAACATATACGGCGATGGGTTGACCTGACGCAAGCGACGGTAGAAATGAAAGCATGGCTTCGTAATTTTCTCGCGGAACTGGCGCGACGGCACGACTTGGAAAATGTCGCCCGCGAAGATATGCTCCTTCGCCTTATGGATTGCCTGCAGGAAGTCTTCCGGCGCGTCCTTGAACTTCGCGAGGAAGTCGACGGGCTCTTTTCTTGCGGCGGGCGCAGCTTCATGCAGGACGAGCGGCGTGGCGAGACGCTCCTTGACGGCCTGCAGCTTCGCCTCGATCTCCTGATAGATTGCCCGTGGCTCGCCCTTCTTGAGATCGGCAAGGCAAATGAGGCGCGCGTTGTTTTTGAGCGCATCGTAGACGACGAGGATGCGGCAGATCATGAACTGCCCCAAGAGCTCCTCCTCGCCGAGCTCCAACCCACGCACGCGGTCGAAGGTCGAGACGATCTCATAGTTCAGATAGCCGACCATGCCGCCGTTGATGAGCGGGATCTCGCCATCCTCGAGCGCAGGCGCATAGCGCGCCATGTAAGATTTAAGCGTATCGACGGGCGCGCCGTCAATGCATTTCATGAGGTCGTTCTCCTTGATCATCAGCTTGTCCTTAAAGACTTGCAGCCGCGCAAACGGCTCTGCACCAATGAAGGAATAGCGCCCAAACTGCTGATGCGTCGTATCGACCGATTCGAGGATGAAGCCCTTCTCCTCCCCGACGAGCTTGTAGTAAAGGGAAACGGGTGTATCGAGATCCATATTGAGCTCGGTCTGCACGGCGATGAGATTCTTCGTCTTGGCGAGCGTCTCAAACCGCTCCAATGTCGGCTGCAATACCATAACTTTTCCTCCTAAAAAATGCCATTTCACCCCATGCAGGCTTGCGCCTTGAAAGGATGAAATGGCAAATGGACATAACTAGGCTCACTGCACTGGCTCGTTGATCTCGCGGATGACCTTCGTCTCCTCGCGTCCCATGCACCAGCCGAGCGCCTTGATCTCCGCGTAGAGCATGACGCGCTGCTCGCGGTTGTCGTTCTCCGCGCGCATGAGCGCCTGATACTGCTGGCGTGCCTGATTGTAGCGCGCCGTAATCTGCTGCGGGCTGCGCGGCCGTTCGAGCGTGTCTGCCTTGTAGCTGCTGCGGAGCCTTTCCAGCCTGCTCTCAATATGTCCTTCGTCTTCATAGATTTCCATAACGGTCATCCTTTCCTCATGGCGACTTGTTTTCCTATGTTCCATTTCGCCGCCCGTTATAAAAATCCTTTTATTCCATGGAATCAATACGCCGCGTCGAGTGCCGCGCGCATCGCGTGAATGAGTGCCATGGCCTCCGCCCGCCTGCCGTCCATGATCTCTTTTACGACAGCGCTTCCGACGATGACGCCATCCGCATAGGCGGCCGCCTCGACTGCCGCTTCCGGCGAGCCGATGCCAAAGCCGATGGCAAGCGGCGTATCGGTATAGCTGCGCGCCTTCCGGCAGACCGATCCAATCGTCTTGTAGTCGATTTTCTTCACGCCCGTAACGCCGTTGTTCGAAACGCAGTAGATAAAGCCCGTCGCACCCTTGCACGTCTTTTCCATACGCGCCTCCCGCGTGCCCGGCGCAATGAACTCTGCAAGGTGGAAGTCGTGCGCCGCGCAGATATTCCGCATCTCCTCCGATTCCTCGTGCGGCAGATCGGGGACGATGAGGCCGTCCATGCCCGCGTCCTTGAAATCGCGGACGAACTTCTCGTAGCCGTAATGGTGCATGTTGTTGATATAGCCCATGCCGACGAGCGGAATATCGGAAAACTTCCGTATCGCACGCACGATTTCGAGGGTGCCCGCGAGCGTCGTGCCGTTTTTGAGTGCCGCAACGCTAGCCGCTTGTATGACGGGGCCGTCTGCCATCGGGTCGGAGAATGGAAGGCCGAGCTCGATGACATCTGCGCCCGCCTTCTGCGCCTCGCGCACGGTCTCGACCGTCGCTTCCGCGCCCTGCGCGCCCGCCGTGATATAGATGATCAGTGCCTTTTTCCCGGCGGCTTTCCGTGCCGCCATTACCTGTTCCAAACGCGTCATAGCTCAATATCCTCCCCCAGTGTCTTTGCCACCATCGCCACATCCTTGTCGCCGCGCCCCGAAAGGCAGACGACGACGCGCTCCCCCTCTTTCGTCGAAGGCATGAGCTTCTCAAGGTAAGCAAGCGCATGGGAGCTTTCGAGCGCGGGGATAATCCCCTCCGTCTGCGACAAGAGTTGGAACGCCGCAAGCGCCTCCGCATCCGTCACCGAGACGTATTTCACGATGCCCGCATCCTTGAAGTAGGAATGCTCCGGCCCGACGCCCGGATAGTCAAGCCCTGCCGAGATGGAATACGCCTCAACGACCTGCCCGTCCTCGTCCTGAAGCAGATAGCTGTATGCGCCGTGCAGGATGCCCGGCTCGCCTGCCCCCGAGAGCGTCCTTGCATTGTCGGCGGGCGCTTCGCCGCGGCCGCCCGCCTCGACGCCGAACTTTTTGACCGACTGCTCGTCGCGGAAGTCGTAGAACGTGCCGATTGCGTTGCTGCCGCCGCCGACGCAGGCGACGAGATAGTCGGGCAGTGCGTCCGCCTCCTCCTTCAGCTGCGCGCGGATCTCCTCGCCGATCTCCTTCTGGAAGTCGCGCACGATCGTCGGATAGGGATGCGGCCCGACGGCAGAACCAATGATGTAATGCGTGTCCTCGATATTCGTCGCCCAGTAGCGGATCGCCTCGCTCGTCGCGTCCTTCAGCGTGCCCGTCCCGGACGATACCGGAATGACCTTCGCGCCGAGAAGTTTCATGCGGAACACGTTGAGCTTCTGCCGCTCGACGTCGAGCGCGCCCATGAACACATGGCACTCCATGCCAAAGAGCGCCGCGACCGTCGCAGACGCCACGCCATGCTGCCCCGCACCCGTCTCCGCGACAATGCGCTTCTTGCCCATGCGCTTTGCGAGCAGCGCCTGTCCGAGCGCGTTGTTTATCTTGTGCGCGCCCGTATGCAGCAGATCCTCTCGCTTTAGGAAAATCTTCGCCTTGCCGTAGTGCTCCGTGAGCTTCTTCGCGTAGTAGAGGCGCGTCGGGCGGCCTGCGTACTCACATAGATAATGACGGAACTCAGCTTGGAACGCCGCATCGTCCTTGTACTTCGCATACGCCGCCTCAAGCTCGCCTAATGCGGGCATGACGATTTCCGACACATACTGCCCGCCGTAGTCTCCAAATCTTCCCTTTTTATTCATCATCGTTCTTCCTTTCTTCCTTCAAGCCGTCGCCTTGGCGCGCTTGCCGACCTGTGCAAACGTGCGCGTCTGATACGCAACGTCGTCCGCCCTTACGAGCCCCTCGCCGACGAGGATCCCGTCACAGCCCGCCTCGTAGAGCTGCCGTGCATCCGCCTCCGTGAATACGCCGCTCTCGCTGATGAGCTTGCGCTCCTTGTCCGCATACGGCAGAAGCTCCATCGTCTGCTCAATCGACGTTGTGAAGGTCACGAGATTGCGGTTGTTGATGCCGATGATTTCGGCAGGCGTTGCGAGTGCCTTGTCCATATCGGCGCGGTCGTGCACCTCGATGAGCGCGTCCATGCCGAGGCTCCACGTCGTGTAGAGGTATCGCTTCAGTTCGTCCGCTTCCAAAATGCGGGCGATCAGAAGGACCGCATCTGCGCCCAGAAGGCGCGCCTCGTAAATCTGGTACTCGTCGATGAGAAAATCCTTTCGCAGAAGCGGCAGGGCAATCTCGCGGCGCACGGCGCGAAAATCCTCATTCGAGCCGAGAAAGTGCGCATCCGTATGGACGGAGAGCATGGATGCCCCATTTTCCTCATAGATATGGGCAAGCTCCAAGACGGAATGGCTCTTCGTCAGCCTTCCCTTTGCAGGGCTCTGCAGCTTGCACTCGGCGATGAGGCTCCACGCCTCGCCGCGCATACGGTGCGAGCCTAGGAACGAGCCATAGGTGATCTTCTGCTTGATGGCGTACAGCGGCAGCTCGCGCTTCGCCGCCTCGACGACGCCCCTCTTCTTCTCTACGATTTCTGCCAGTATGTCGCGCATTACCGTTCCTCCGTTTCGTTGATTCGATGGATTTCCTGCATGAAGGAGCGTATGCGCTCCTCGGATTTTTCGTGATTGACCTCTAAGCTTCCCGACACGTCGACGCCAAAGGGCTGGAAGATCTCTGCCGCTTCCGCGACATTTGCCTCTGCGATTCCCCCTGCGATGAGCACGGGCTTTTCGACTTTCGCAATCGCTCCTGCCGCGCTGCGCCAGTCGAAGGATTCCCCCGTCCCGCCTGCCGCGCCGGGGCGGTACGCATCGACGAGGATAATCTCTGCCGGGTAGTCATTTGCCGCCTCCGGCGAAAAACCGTCGCCGTAGCGATACGCCTTGATGATCGGATGGCGTATCTGCCGCGCATACGCCGCGTCTTCATGCCCATGAAGTTGGACGTAGTCGAGGCGGCACGCCTCAGCAATCCGATTGACGCACTCCGCCGACTCATCGACGAAGACGCCAACCTTCCGCACGCGGCGGAGGCGCGCCCCGATTGATGCGGCATCCATCGGATCGATATAGCGCCGACTGCCCTGCCAGAAGATGAAGCCGATATAGTCTGCGCCCACATTCTCTGCCACACGCGCCGCCTCCATCGTCTTCATGCCACATAGCTTCGCTCGAATCATACGCCCGACCTCCAACCTATCATCCAAAACAGAAAAGCCCCGACAGACAAAAGCCTGTCGGGGCGAAAAATCGCGGTACCACCCGTCTTTAAGCAGCAGACGCTGCTCCTTTATTCCGATACGGGACAAATCGTCCGATACCGTAGCCCATTAACGGAGGCGACCGTCCCAGCCTACTAATCGAATGAATCCAATGAATCCATCCAGAGACGTTCGGTGAACACTCGCAGGACCATTCACGAAGCATATCACGCCGGACCTTGCACCTACGCCGGCTCGCTGATGAGATAGCGGCTACGCTACTATTTCCCGTTCAAAGTTTTTCTGTAGCTATATAACTTTATCAACGAATATTATCTTACACGCATGGATTGCCAGTGTCAATACTTCACAGAAGATTTTCTGATGGAATTTCCTCCCCTGCGCGCTTCTTGCGCCGCGCACGGAAGAAACGCTTCATGATGGCCGCGCATTCCGCCTGCATGACGCCTGCCGTGACAGCGGGACAATGGTTCAGCGCCGCATGACCGGGGATATTGAACAGCGACTCACACGCGCCCGCCTTCGCGTCTGTGCTCCCGTAGACGATGCGGTCGAGGCGGCTCATGACGATTGCCCCCGCGCACATCGGACACGGCTCAATCGTCACGTAGAGTGTCAGCCCCGAAAGCCGCCACCTGCCACTCGCTTCGCAGGCGGCGCGGATCGCGACCATCTCCGCGTGCGCCGTCGCGTCCTGCCACGTCTCGCGCATATTGTGCCCGCGCGCGACAATGTCCCCATCGGCGTTCACGATGACCGCGCCAATGGGGACTTCGCCTAAATCGTATGCTTTTTGCGCCTCTTCAAGTGCGCACTTCATAAAGATCGCGTCACGATTGTCCATTCGGCAATGCCTCAGCCCACTTGATCTGCGCCTGCCCCGTATAGAAGAGCGACTGCGTCGGACGTGAGAGCATCAGATTGTAGGCGCGCGGCGTCTCTGTGGAGAGGTCACTCGCTGGGCGCGCCTTCTTCTCGATCGCTTCACCGAGCATATTGGAGAAGCTGTCCTTCTTCTCCTCATCCTCCCTGCGCCTGCGCGCAAACGGGTTCTCTTCCTCGTACCGCACGCCTGCGATGCGCGCGACGCGTTCCACACGGTCTAACATAGCAGTCCCTCCTTTTCTGCGGTGCACGAGCACCTTCATTTACTATTATATCGACGATTTCCTAATGGGCGATAACACCCCCGTGAAGTTTTCGTTACATTTCTTTCATGCGGGCATTAAACTTTTCAATCATCTTCTCAGGCTTGTACGACTCCTTCGCCTTGCGCAGTCCTTCATGCCCCATATCCTCCTCGCGGTTGATATACGTCATGTCGCTCCAAGCATGTTCGACAAAGCCCTGATTGATGGCCGGGTATGCGCCGCGCACGTCTGGATCGGCCTTCTCGACGTGAATGACGGCCGTATCGGTATTGAGCGGCTCGCCGAATGTAAAGGCGACGATGCGATTATCGAGGCGAATCGCGCCGCCCTTCAGCCCAAAATAATCGAAGTCATTCAAGACCTCGAGGATCGCCTTACGCTCCCATCCGATGAATGGATCGTCCACCTCGTCCTGCAGGCGCAGCTTGTACCAGTTGTTCAGCTCGATCTTGCACGCCGTGATGATCTCGTCCGTGATGGGCAGGTATTCCGCCTCTGGATAGAGCTTTAGAAATGCGTTCAGATGGTTCTTTTTCGAGTGCAGCTTGCGCCCTGAAAGCGTGATGAGCTTTTCCGCGAGGTAGACGTAGTCCCAGTTGTCGCGGTCTTCCTCTATCGCAAACGATGCGCCCTCGTAGGCGGAAAGGGCATCCGCAAAGCGCTTCTCAATGCCCATGAATACGAGCGGTTTTCCTACGCCTTGAAAGTAGGCGATAAACTTCCCAATCGCCTCCGCATACCGGTCTGCACGGCAGAAGGGCTGAAGGGCGAGCAATTCCCCCTCCCATTCCGACGTCATGAAGAGGATCCCATCGTCCTCTGCCCACTTGACCTGATACGGCTCGCGCCACATGAAGAGATTCGTAAAGTTAAAATGCGAGTTCTCGTAATACTCGCTGCGGAAGTAGGAATCCAGCAGCGGTTTATGCTCTTTCTGCAAAGCCTGAAATTCTATGACACTCATCCTCCTAAGATGCGATTCAGCCTTATTGACATTTTTATTATATCAATTTTGTCAACTTCCCTGCGTGATTGGCTCACTAAGCATGAAACAGCCTCGCCGCTAAAACGAGCGGCGAGGCTGTCAAATGGAAGGATTTACTTGTAGTACCGTACACCGGCTTCAAAGAGCTTCTGATTCTTGTTGCCGGAGATATTCTTCGCGATGTCGACGCCGATTCGCTCGCTGTGCCCCATCTTGCCGAGGACGCGCCCATCGGGGCTCGTGATGCCCTCAATCGCATGGATCGAGCCATTCGGATTGTCGGGAATGAGCATCGAGGGATTGCCGTGCGCATCGACGTACTGCGTCGCGATCTGCCCGCGCACGCGCATCTGCGCAATCGTCTCGCTGTCGCCGACGAAGCGCCCCTCGCCGTGCGAGACGGGAATCGTATGGATATCGCCGACGTGGACATCATTGAACCACGGCGAGAGATTTGACACGACGCGCGTCCTGACCATGCAGGAGACGTGACGGCCGATATTGTTGTACGTCAGCGTCGGTGAGCTCTCCGAGAGGTCGCGTATCTCGCCATACGGCACAAGGCCGAGCTTGACGAGCGCCTGGAAGCCATTGCAGATGCCGAGCATGAGCCCGTCGCGCTCGCGCAGGAGCTCCATGATCTCATCGGCGATGCGCGGGCTTCGGAGCATTGCCGCAATGAACTTGCCGCTGCCGTCCGGCTCGTCACCGCCGCTGAAGCCGCCCGGCAGCATGACGATCTGCGCCGAGTGAATGCCCTTCGCGATCGCTTCGACCGTCTCCTCGACGGCAGCCTTCGAGAGGTTGCGCACGATGAGCGTCTCTGCCACCGCACCGACACGCTCCCATGCGCGCGCCGACTCGTATTCGCAATTCGCGCCGGGGAACACGGGGATAAAGACGCGCGGATGCGCGAGCGTCTTCTGCGGACGAATGCGATTGCCCTTCTCGTAGGGAATGCACGTCGCGTGCTCCTTGCTATTTTTCGGTGGGACCTGTGTCGGGAAAATCCTTTCGAGCGGCTGCGTATAGGTTTCCGTCGCATCGTTGAGGCCGACTGCCGCCATGCCGCAGACGATGCTCGGCACGTCCGTCGTCATGCCGAGCTCCACTGCGCCCGTCCCCTCGAGCAGCTCCATCGCCTTCGTGCTCTCCGCCACCTCGATGAGAAGCGAGCCGTAGTCGCTCGTAAAGAGATCGCTCTCGACGACAGAGCGCGTGAAGCGGAACCCGATATTGTTGCCGAGGCACATCTTCGTAATGGCCGCTGCAATGCCGCCAAGGCCGACGCTCTGCGCCGAGAATACCTTGTGCGCCTTGATCATCGCCGTGACCTTCGCGAAGTTCGTCTTCAGCTGGCGGAACATCGGCAGATCCTGTGCGTCCTTGCGCATCGGCACGAGATAGACCTTGTTGCCCGCGTACTTGAACTCCGGTGAGAGCGCGTCGTCCGCCTTCAGCACGTCGACGGCAAATGCCGCGAGCGTCGGCGGGACGTGGATCTTCTCGAACGTGCCAGACATCGAGTCCTTGCCGCCAATGGCGGGAATGCCGAGCTCATGCTGTGCCCAGAGTGCGCCGAGGAGCGCGGCAAACGGTTTGCCCCACTTCTTCGGGTCTTTGCCAAGGCTCTCGAAATACTCCTGGAATGTCAGGCGGATCTTTGCGGCATCGCCGCCGACCGCGACCATCTTCGCCGCCGCCTCCACGACTGCGTAGACTGCGCCGTGGAACGGGCTCCATTCCATGAGAGCGGGATTGAGGCCGAACGTCATCGCTGTCGCCGTTCCCGTTTCCGCGCCGAGCACGGGCAGCTTCGCGACCATGCCCTCCGTCGGCGTCAGCTGGCGGTTGCCGCCAAACGGCATGAGTACCGTATTGCCGCCGACGGTCGAATCGAACCGTTCCGCAAGCCCCTTCTGGCTGCAGATATTGAGATCCTTCAGGTTTTCCAGCCATGCCATTTCGAGATCGGCCTGCTTCTTCTTGACGGCTGCGGGGATCTCACGCATATAGCGGTGGTTCTTGTCCGGCTGCGTGATCTGTGCCGTGACGTGCTGGCGGACGCCGTTCGTGTCGAGGAAGGCGCGCTGCATCTGCACGATGGGCTTGCCGCGCCACTTCATGACGAGGACGGGATCTTCCGTGACCTCTGCGACCTCCGTCGCCTCCAGATTCTCACGATCTGCCGCCGTCTGGAACGCGACGACGTTCTCTGGCGCGAGGACGACTGCCATGCGCTCCTGCGACTCGGAGATCGCAAGCTCCGTGCCGTCGAGCCCGTCGTACTTCTTGCGCACCGCATCGAGGTTGATGACGAGGCCGTCGGCAAGCTCGCCAATCGCGACGGCGACGCCGCCCGCACCGAAGTCGTTGCAGCGCTTTATCATGCGGCTGACCTCGGGATTGCGGAAGAGGCGCTGGAGCTTGCGCTCCGTCGGCGGATTGCCCTTCTGTACCTCTGCACCGCACGTCGTGAGCGAGGCGGTCGTATGCTCCTTCGACGAGCCCGTCGCGCCGCCGCAGCCGTCGCGCCCCGTGCGCCCGCCGACGAGGACGATGACGTCGCCTGCTGCGGGGCGCTCGCGCACGACGTTCGCCTTTGGCGCTGCCGCAATGACGGCGCCGATCTCCATGCGCTTGGCAAGGTAGCCTTCATGGTAGACCTCGCGCACCTGCCCCGTCGCAAGGCCGATCTGATTGCCGTAGGAGCTGTACCCTGCCGCCGCGCCGAGCGTGATCTTCTTCTGCGGCAGCTTGCCGGGCAGCGTCTCCTCGAGCGGGCGGCGCGGGTCTGCTGCGCCCGTCACGCGCATCGCTTGATAGACGTAGGAACGCCCCGAGAGCGGATCGCGGATCGCGCCGCCGAGGCACGTCGCCGCACCGCCGAATGGCTCGATCTCCGTCGGATGGTTGTGCGTCTCGTTCTTGAACATCACGAGCCAGTCTTCCTGCTTGCCGCCGACGTCGGCCTTGACGACGATGCTGCACGCGTTGATCTCCTCCGACTGGTCGAGATCCTCGAGAAGCCCCTCTTTCCGAAGCGCCTTCATGCCCATGACGGCAATATCCATCAGCGTGATGTCGCGGATCTTGTCGCCATAGATTTCCTTTCGATCCTCGACGTACTTCTGATATGCCTTCGAGATGGCAGGCGAGAAATAGCCCTCATCAATGTCGACGAGATCAATCGCCGTCGTAAACGTCGTATGGCGGCAGTGATCCGACCAATACGTGTCGATGACGCGCAGCTCCGTGATCGTCGGAGCGCGGTGCTCCTTGTCGCGAAAATACTTCTGGCAAAACTTCAGATCCTCGAAACTCATCGCAAAGCCCTTCGCTGCGAGGAAGGACTTCAGTTCCGCGTCGCCGAGGCGGTTGAAGGAATCGAGCACTTCCACGTCGGCAGGCTCTTCCGTCACCATGTCGAGCGATGTTGGCTTTTCGAGGCTCGCCTCGCGGCTCTCGACCTTGTTGATGCAGTACGCCTTGATCTTCTCAAACGTCTCGTCGTCAATCGTGCCGACGAGCACGATGACGCGCGCCGCGCGAATGAGCGGCTGCTCCTTCTGCGTGACGAGCTGGACGCACTGCGCCGCAGAGTCCGCCCGCTGGTCGTACTGCCCCGGCAGATACTCGACCGCGAAGAGACGCGCCTTCGGGAAGTTCGGAAGCTCCTCCTCATAGACGACGTCGACGGGTGGCTCGGAAAATACGATATGTTTTACCTGCTCATACTCCGCGTCGCTGATTCCCTCTATATCGTAGCGGTTGATGATGCGCACGGCTCTGAGGTCGAGCAGGCGAAACGTCTCCGTCAGGTCGGCGCAGAGCTGCTGTGCCGCGACATCGTAAAACCCCTGCCGCTTTTCCACGAAAATTCTTCTTACCGTCATGAGCGCTTATCCTCCCTATCTGGCTAATTTTATAGGCAAAATCACAGGCTGTCGACGCGCACCTTCGCGACGACCTTCGTCACGGCAGCAGGCGCATCGATAGCCGTCTGCGGACGGTGCACATCGTCGGGATAAAGGATCGCATAGCACCCTTCCGTCAAGACGAAATTGCTCTCCGGGACGAGCGCCTCGTAGAAGGCAATATCCTTGACCGCATCGTATGGCACGGCAACGTGCAGATCGGGGCTGAGCGGGCACCAGCCGAGGTATTCCTCCCCTTCGACGACATACTGTATATCCACATACCGTTCATGCGTCTCGGGGCGGCATTCCTCTACGGGGCGCGTCGTATAGCGGCTCACGACAACAAAGCTCCTGCCGTCCTCAATCGGATACCGACCGTCTTCAAAGGTGCGAAAATCGTTGTTTTTTAGGTAATCGAGCGCCTTTCGTATGGGGGCGGGCATTGTCATATACTCCTGCTCCACCTGTTCGAGGCTTCCTATCAACATCTGTCAGATTCCTCCCTAACCTATTGCATCGCGACACTTCGCCACGATACTTATCTTATTGTAGCGAAAACAATGCCCATATGCAACCTGTTTATGCACGCGCGCAAGCAAAAGCGGTGCACGTTCAGCGCTTTTGCTGCCCATGCACCGCCCCTGTTACACTTTCGGATTTGTATCCGCTGCCTTTTCCTCCGTGTTGATATAGATGGCACGAATCTGCTCCGGCATGACGCCCATTTCCTCAATCGCAGTCAGGACGCCCGTCGCAAGGAGGGCGCGCTCTGCCGCATGGTTGTCGGAATGAATGAGCTGATATGCCGTGTCATTCGTCGGGTAGAGCATGATGATCCCGTTGCCGAAATCAATCTCATAATCCCCGCCCATGCTCTGGTAAGCAATGCGGAAATTATTGACCGCCCCTTCCTGAAGCTCTTTTGGCGAAGGGATCGGCGCCTTCTGCTCCGACGGCGTGATCGCAAGCTCCTGCGAACTGTAATCGACTTGATACATGCCGTTCAGTTTCTTGGACTCGCCGTCCGTAAAGAGGACGGGAATGACGTTCCTTGTCTTGCCGCGTTCCTCGTCCGCGCCACCCATTCCTGGCAGGCTGTACGTCGGACTTCCAGAGCTGCCAGCATTTCCTGCATTGCCGCCTGCGCCTGCAGTCACGTCGCTTGCGCCGCCAGCCGAGCCGCCAGCAGTGCCAGAAGCTGTTCCGCCTGCGCCAGAGGCGCCCTTGCTGAGGTCAAAGTGTATACTTCCATCTGCCCCAACGCTGAGGGGATGCTCCGTCGCACTGCCCCCAACCTGTATGGCGACTTGGTTCGGCGTCGAGGGAATGAGTGCATTCGTCACGCTCGCCGTCGATTCCGTCCCGCCTTCGCCAAGGCTGGGAAGCCCCGTCAGATTTGTGAGAACGTCCCCGCCATGTGCGGACGGTATGCCGCCCGGCACGCTCGTCACAGCGCTTCCTGCGCCGCTTGCCGATGTATCACCTCCGCCCATCGTGCGGCTAGTCGCGCCGCTGACTGCTCCTGCCTCCGTCGTCACCGTTCCCTCTGGCGTCCCCGGCAGGAAGCCCTTGAGCGAGATCGTCAATGCCGCCGGACGGTACTGGAAGCGATAGTTGTTCAGATTCCCTCCTGTCAAAGCCCAGCCGCTTTGAGCGGGGTGAATGACGCCTTCATAGCGCCCACCGCTCGTCGTCGGCCCAATCGAAGCATCGTAATAGCCCGAAAGCCCCGTGATTGCCGTGCCAAAGAGAAGCCCTGTATCTGACGTGGCAGGCAGGACGGACACCTCTGGCAAAGGATTCGGTTCGCCGTAGTCGCGCGTTGCATCCTTTGCTGCAAGCACGACGAGACGCGGCACAATTGAAAGCGTTCCATCCACATACGAAATCGCATAGTTGGAGCTCTTTCCCTTCGAGAAGGTCAGCTGCGCATTGCCTGCCCCATCCTTCAAGGACACGGAAAGGTTCGGCGTGCCTGCGTCCGCCGTCAGCGTCGCATTTGCATCTATGTATTCAACCGCATCTGCAATCGCATCGCCGTTGACCAGACCGCTCGCCGCCGTCGCGGAATCGGCGCGGAATTTTGCCGTGCCGTTCGTGTAAACAGCAGACGAGTTCGCCATGCCGTAGACGCGCTCCTTATCCCCCGCGCGGAGCGTCAGCGGACGAGGGTTGACGGCAAGCGTGCCTGCCTGCGCCGTGATGGCGTAGTCGCCTGCCGTTGCGGTCGAGCCTGCGGCAAACGATACGCCGCCCGGGCTAAGCATGAGCGCGTAGCTTCCGACGTCGCTTGCCTTTGTCGCAGTCGTCGTGACGGCGAGAGGCGCAAGCGAATCGCCTGCGGCGAGTGTGCCTGCCGTAATTGCGCCCGAGAGATTCGCCGCGCTGTTATCCTGTCCGTAAAGACGCGCTGCGTTCGGCGCCTTGACCGTGAGCGGGCGCGGCGTGATGGCAAGTGCGCCCTTGTCGTAGGCGAATGTGTAGTTTGTCGAATCGAGCGTCCCCGAAAGATTCAGGTCGTAGCTTCCCGCATGAAGCGCCGTATTCCCTGCCGCATCCTTTGCTGCATAGGAGATCGTTCCCGTCATGCCCGAAGCTGTCGTCTCGTTCTGTCCAAACAGGAAGCCCGTGTACGTCGCGCCGTTATTGCCCGTGTAGACAGCGCCGTCGTAGACCTTGCTTGCGTCGTTCGCCTTGACGCGCACGAGCGCCTTGTTGATGTAGAAGTCGCCCGCGTCATAGTGGAATACATAGTTCCCCGCATGTGCAGGATTCGCGAGCGTCGCGCCTGTGAGCGTCGTCGCGCCCGCGTACTTGCCCGCGTCCGAGGCTTCCGTCACCGTGGCGGAGATCGCCTCGCCCGAAACGCCCGCGACGGCATCCCCGAGCACAAGCCCGGAAACCCCGTCCGCCGCGCGAACGGAATACGGCGTGCCTCGATACGTCGCCGTCACATTTGCCGCGCCGTAGGTGCGTTCCTTGTCGCCCGCCTTGATGTAGAGGTCGCGCGGCGTGACGGTCAGCGTGCCCGTCTGGTGCGTGACCGCGTAGTTCGCCGCGACATTCGTGCCATTCGCGTCCAGAATCGTCTCGCCCGTGACGACGATTGTCGCAGGCGTGCCGACGCCTATCGGCGTCGTCGGATCGACGCCGACGGTCAGCGAGGAGAACGTGTCGCCCGCCGCAAGCGAGCCGCTCTGTATCGTGCCGGAGAGCGTCGCGGGAAGCGCGCCGTAAATCTGCGTGACATCATTGGACCTTAGCACCAACGGCAGTTTGTTGATGGTAAGCTTGCCATCGACGAAGTTTAGGTAGTAGTTATTCGTTTTGAGCGTGACGTTGCTCCCTGCGAGCCCGATTGCGTATTCGCCTGCGTTCTTCGCGCCCGTCGCGCTCGTCTTGCCAGCCGTCGCAGGCGTGCCGTAGATAATTTGATGGATGTCGGCGACCTGCGCGAACGTATTGCCAAGCACAAGCCCGCTCACCGTATAGCCATGGCCATTCGTGCCAGAATCGCCCGTATAACCAGCGCCGCCCGTGCCGCTGTACGTCCGCACGTCGTCGTTCGCCTTGATGGTGAGCGGTGCGGGCGTCACGCGGTATTCGAGGTTGATCTTGTAGTTCAAAGGGTTCGTCGTCGCGTCGTCGTTGTAGGAAACATGGATCGCCGCGCCTGCCATATTGCCGAAGCGTCCCTTGCCGGGGCGCAGGCTGCCGTCTTTTTCGGCGTTCGCATCCGTCGTACCCGTCAGCGTGCCCCAATTCGTCGTGCCCGACGCATTTGTCATGATGCGGTTCTTGAGGTTTGTCAGCCCTACCGCGTCGATGGAATCGCGCAGTGCCTTGGTCGCATCCGTATCGCCCGCGAGCTTTTTCGTCGTGAACGAGAACTTGTCGTTCGTGCCGAAAAACGCCTGATTGCCGTAGCCGTAGGCGCGCTCGCTGTAAACGGTGACGGTCGGCTGTTCCGCATAAACGAAGCCATTTCCCGTATAGCCTGCGATGCTGTGCGTGTCATACGCCGTGCCATAGCGACGGAAATTGACCGTCACATTCAGATTGCCTTCCTCGTTGCCGACGGAGTCCTTCGTCGAAATGACGTACTTGCTGCCGGGCACGGAGATAGGCGTCGTTCCCGTCGCGTGCTTGTTCTTGAAAAAGCCATTTTCTGCCGTGAGGTAGACGGGCGTGTTATGCGTCGTCGCAATCGTGCCGTTCGCGCCGAGCGTGATGTCGCCCGAGGTCTTGTTCACGATGTGCACAGCGCCAGAGCCAGATGCAATGGCATCTGTGATCGTCACGCCGCCCTTTGTCACGAGGTCGAACGCGCCCGTCGTCGTGACCTTGCCGAGGCTTTCAATCTCGTTTGATGCATTCGTCAGCGATGCGTCGTGCGCAGTAATCGTGAGCTTCGGCACGCCTGTCATCGCGCCCGTGCCCGTTACCGCGCCGCCTGAAATCAGGCTGACATTCTGCGTGAGCCCGCTGCCGACAGAAAGCCCGTCAATAGCGATATTGCCAGACGTCGTATCGCCAATCGAGATACTCTGGAACTTCCGCCCATTCGTGCCCGGTGCAAGCAGCCCCGTGCCGCTAAAGAGTGAAGGATTGAGCGTCAAAGGGTCGCTTGCACCGCCGCCCGATGCTGCCGGCGTGCCGATGCGAATCTGCTTGCCCGGCGTATAGGTGGAGAAAGCAACCGTGCCGTCACTCTCGATGCGGCTCGCCTCATCGACGACAAATTCATCGGTCGTGATGGAGGTCTTCGGATTGCCGCCGCCTGTCCCCGCGTAGTTCGTGATGTGGACGTTCTGGAATGTGACCTTGCGGCTCTTGACCGAATAATCGTTGCCATGCGTGTCGATGCTGCCCGAAATGCTGACGCCGCCCGCCGAGCTGCTGAGCGCCTGCACGATGTTCACCGGGTCGGTAAAGCCAATCGTACCGCTCTGATGGAGTGTGCCCGTCGCATTCTCGTCGCCAATCGTGATGAGCGAAAAACCGTCGCGGAAGACGCGCTCATTCGTCGTGCCGTCCTCGAAGTACGAAGAAAAGAGATTCAGCCCGTTCAGCGTGCCCGCGTGTGTTGTCGAAGCGTCCTCGAGGTAGAGATCGCGATCCTGCGTATACGTCTTGAGGTTCAGCCTGCCCGTGCCGAAGATGCGCGCCGCGCCGTTCGCCGCGCCCGGCACTTTAAGCGTATCAACGCCAAGCGTCAAGTCGCCTGCGCCAGCCGTCAGCGTGCTCGCCGCATCTGTCTTTAGCTCCTTGCCGAACATGGAAACCGCGTTGCCATTTCCGTCAACCGTCGCGTTTTGCAGCTCCACGCCCGAAAGCCCGTAGATCGTCGTCGGGTCGTGGAACTTCAGCGCGCCGTCGAGATGCGCCTTGCCCGTGCCGTCCGCGCGTCCAAGCGTGATATGCGAAAAACCGTCGACGAGCTTCACGCCCGAGCCGTCAAATGCGCCCGCTTCGAGGGAAAGCCCTGCCGTCGTGCCCGTGCCGAGGTAGAGGTCGCGCGTCAGCGTCTTCTGCTGGATCGTCAACTCTTTATTCGAGGCTTTGATCTGCTTTTCCAGCGTCAGCGCATCCGTCGTCAGCTTGATATTGCCACTGCTCGTTATTCCTGAGACAGAGCCGCCTGCCTGTTCCACCTTCCCGACCTTTAGTGCGTCCGAGGTCAGAGAGACATCTTTAACATCAGTTGCTGCGGCAGTCTCTATCTTGTTATCCCCGTCTAAATTATACTTGCCACTGAAGTTCAAAAGGACGTTCTTCGCCTCGATGGAAGCGCCTGCCTCCTCCTTCGCCTCGCCGCGCGTGCGGATGACGACAGACGCCGTGCCGCCTTGGACGAACTTTCCCTTGAAGTTGATCTGGTTCGCGGTGAGGTATGAGAGCTTGCTGCGGTCTGCGCCGATGTCAAAGTCGCCGACATCGATCACACTCTGCGTCAGCCCAGAACCATCCTTCGCCCCCTGTCCGAAATCGTACTCTTTGAAGCCCGTGCCGACGACGGTCTTAAAGAAATTGTTCGTGAGCTTCATATCGCCTGTCACATGATCGCCGAGCGCGATGGTCTTATTCGTATCCCATGTGCGAAGCCCTAAAATGCCGCCATTGCCGACAAAGGCGGGCGTCGATACGCCGCTTGCGTCTGTGCTCGCCTGCATCCCGTCCACGTTGTCGACGTAGAGGTGAAGCGCACTATTATTGCCGACCGTCAGCTTGCCCGCCGGAGCAGCCCCGACCGGCGCGTTCTCTATCGCCCCCGCACGGACATTGATGCGCGCGCCGTCGCCGAGCGTCAGCCCGTTCGCTCCGACGTGGACGGTATCGCGCGCTACGAGATTCACATTTGTTGTGCCACCCGCCGAAATATGCAATCCGTCTACCGTCACGTCGCCAGCAACGCCTGATGAGTCATTCGTTGAACCGAAAATTAACTTGCTGAACGTCCTGCCAAACAAACCGTCGTTGAGCTGATCGTTCGTGAGGTGGAGAGCACCCGTGACAGGCGTCGTTGAATTATCAATGCGCATGGCACGTCCTGTCGTCATAGGCTGGACAGCGAGCGTGCCCTTGCCCGTGATATTCGTGATTCCGTCCGTCGGCGCGTCCGTCAGCTCGTCCGTCTCAAGCGTGAAACTGCCGCCTGATCCATTGCCGAGATTGATTTTCGAGCCAGAGCCAATCTCCGTCTCCTGCGCGCGAATCGTGACGGACGGCGAGCCAGTCGTCGCCGTGATGTCGAGTGCCGAGCCAGCGTCAAAGAGCACCTTGCCATGCTCCGCCTTGAGTGTTGCCGTCATGGGCTTCGCCACGTTGATCTTCGCATTTGCTTCAAGCGTGACATTGCGCCCCGCCGTGACGTCGAACTTCATGTTCGATGCCGTGCCGTTCAAGGAGAGTGCCCTGCCCGTATTGATGGTGAAGTCGCGCCCTGCCGAAAATTCGACGGCAGACGCCGCGCCCTCGATGCTCACGTTGTCGCGCAAAATAATGTCATCGTGTGCGCCAATCTTGACCGATGCCGTCAAAGAGCCAGCGTCAAAGTAGACGTTCGCCGGACCGTCGAGGCTGATTGCGTCAAAGCCCGAAAGGACGTTGTTCAGCGTCGTATAGGCGACCTTGTAGCCGCCGGGATTCGGGTCTGTAACTTTGTCGTAGGTATTGCTGACGAAGATATTCTGGTTTGCCGCCATGCCGCCGAGCGTCAGCGCGCCGCTGCCGTGCACCTTGCCTGCGCCGAGGTCAAGCCCGCCCGAAAGGTTCAGCGTGAGTTTCTTGACGCTCAGCGTGTCCGTCGTCGCGGGAAGCTTCGCGCTCTCCGCCGTAATCGTCAAGTCTTTCTTTGGCGTGCCCGTGCCGATGTTGTTCGTTCCCGTCAGCGTGACCTTTTTCGTCGTTTCAAGCTCCGTATTGCCGGAGAACGTCACATTATTGAGGCTGATATTGCCCTGATATGTGCTGCCGCCGACTTTTAGATCGTTGAAGGTGCTGCCCGTGAGATCCCACTGCCCTGCGCCCGTGCCAAACGCGATGTCCTGCGTCTGCGTCTTCTTGTTGAGATGCAGCTCGTTCGTCTTGAGCTTGCCCGGCGCAATCGTCATGAAGTCGGAGGTCAGACTTGCGGTGTCCGTCGTATGGATTTTTTCGGCGACATCGAGCGTGCCGCCCTCGACGGCAATCTTGACCGTCTTCGCGTCGATGCCCGCCTGTGTCGCGCCCGTATTGCGATTGACGATGCTGCTCGTATGGAGGTCGCCGTGGTTCTGGAAGCTGACCGAGCCTTCGGTGAGATCCATCGCGAGGTGCTTGACCTCGTTCACCTGCGTCGCCAGCGCGAAGTCACCCTTGCCCCAGAGGAGGAAGTCATCGACGGCAAGCGGCGCGACGGCGGGCGCGGCGCTCTCCGTCATGCCATTCTCGGAATAGACGACGAGCGTCTTGCCCGTGCCAAGTCCCGACGTCATAGGTCCCGTAAATGCGACGCCGCCCTTTGCGAGGAGGCTCGTATAGGCGGGGAGCGCCGTCAGTGCGCCCACTGTCATCTTGCCCGCGTCCGCCTTGTCGCCGATGACGACGTTATAGAAGTTCCCCGCCTCCATCTTGGCAAGCGCCGTATTGTCCAGCCAGCCGCCCGTGCCGATGGCGTAGTCCGTTCCGAGCGTCTTGCGCTTTACCGTAAGGGTGCTCGATGCAGAGCTTGCGCCTGGGAAGGCGGCATTTCCCCAGTTCGTGATTGCGTCGGCTTCCATCGTGATGTTTCCACTGCCAGCCGTGATGTTTTGCGCGCTCGCAAAGTCGATTGAGGGCGCACGGAAAGAGAGCGCCTCATTCGCCGTTCCGATAGCAGTGCCCGAAACGCCATTTGCGCCCGCGTCAAAGGAAATCGCCGTGCCGCTCTCGATGGCAAGCGGGGAGGTCGCCTGCGCGTTGCCGACCGTCACCGTGCCCGTAGAGGACGAGCCGACGGCGATGGAAGAAAATCCCGGCGCAGCAAAGTCGAGGCGCGGGAGAGAGAGCGCGCCTGCAGCAGGCGAAGCGATGCCAAGCGCAATCGCGCCGCCCGTCGCATAGGTATCGACGGAGAGCGTGCCGTTCTGGCTCTTGATAAGGTTCGTCTCGCTAGAAGGAAGCGTGAGCGCGCCCACCGAGAGCGTCACCTTGCCGCCCGTCGCGTCGATGGAAGAAGAAGAGCCGAGGTCAAGCGTGCCCGCCTTGAGCGCGAGGTTCAGCGGATTCGTGCCCGTGCCGCTGAGCGTGGCATTTGCCGCCAGCTTGACGCTGTTTGCTGCTGCCGTCGTCAGCACGAGGTTTGCCGCCTCCGTCGCCTTGACGCCTGCCGCGCCAACCGTGATGTCGCCTGCCGTCGTCTCCACGCTGCTCGCGCCGTTCTTTATCGTGAGCGCGTCCGTCGCCGTGGCGAGGGAGATATTGCCCGCGTTCTTCGCCTTCAGCGTCTTTGCCTTGCCGGTGATGGCATCAATGGAATTGCCAGCTGAGAGGTCAACATCGGCGTTCTCCGCGTCAAGCTTCACCTCGTTCGCTGTAATCGCGCCCGTCGCCTTTGCCTGCGCGCCTGCCGCGAGCGTCAGCGTATGCCCCGTGACGTTGAGCGGTGCGCTGATAAGAACCTTGCCGCCCGCACCGCCTGCGCGCAGGACGAGATTGCCGCCAAGCGTAGCGGGTGCGGCGACGGACACCGTGCCCGTGCCGTTCGTCGAGCCAAGCTCGATTGCATCAAAGCCCGTCACCTGCGTGCCAGAGAAGAACGTCGCCGGGAGGTTCAGCGCATTTGCCGCCGTGCCGCCGATTGCGATATCCTTTCCAAGTGTGCGCGGCAGGAGCGTGAATTTTCCTGCGCCCGTGCCTGTGAATGTCCCCGTCAGATTCACGCGGTTCGCCGTGAGGCTGACATCTGTTCCCTTTACAGCGGACGTGGCATCGACGAGCAGATCCGTACCTGCCGTCTGGTTGTGATGTGCAAGGAGATTGACAGTTCCCGTACCTGCGTCCACCGTCGCGCCATGCAGCTCGATGCCCTGCTTGGAGCCATCAGCCGCATTTCCCTGCATGTTTACCGCGCCGCCCGCCGTTGCAATCTGCGTGCCATTTAGCGCAATGCCCGCTGCCGTATTGTCACTGGAAGCATAGCCAATGCCGTCAAACATCGTGCCGCCGTGGAAGAGGAGCGTGCCGCCGTTCGTCGTGAGATGCACGGCATTTGCGGAGATAGAGCCACCGCCGACGCTGTCCGTATCCGACTTGAAATCGAGGGATAGCTTGCCAGATGTCGATGTGATGTCCGCATTGAGCACGATGTCCTGTGCTGCCTCGAAGGAGAGCTTGGCATCGCCACCTGCTGTCTTTGCAATCGGCGCATTGACCGTGATATTGCCCGCAAAGCTCGACGTGCCGCCAGTCTTCAGCGTGACGCTCGTGCCGCCGTTCAACACATTCGCGATATTCGAGGCGCGGAGCTTCGTCGTGCCAGCCGTCGCCGTGGTCGTGCCGCCGCTGATCGTCTGCGTCGGCGGATTCGCATTTGCGTCGCTCTCGATGTCGATATTTGCTGGGTCGAGCAGCCATTCGCCCGCCTTGCCCTGCTCCGACGATGCATCGACCGTGCCCGCGACTGCGAGATCGTGCCCCGACGTCTCGACCGCACCGCCTGCGCCCGTGCCCTTGCCGCGCGCCGTAATCGTGCCAGAGAACGACGCCCTCCCGTCTGACCAGAGCGCGACCGTGCCGCCTGCGCCGCCGTCTGCCGTCGCGTCTGCATGAATCGCCGCACCCGCATCCATCGTGACGTTCTTCGCATGGGCGAGCGCGCCGCCGCCCTGCCAGCCGCCACCGACTTCGACCGTGCCGCCCGATGCGCCCGTCGCGTCAATTACAGATGCCCCCCCTAAGTGGACATCATGTGCCGCAATCTGCACCTTGCCCGTTTCGGGCGCTTCCGATGCGCCTGCCGTGCCGAGCGAGCGCGCGCGCACAATGCCCTCCTGATTGACGACGGAGCCGACGAGATTCTCCCCCGTCTGCGCCGTCAGGAATACGAGGCCGCCGTCCGCCTCGACAAGCCCCTTGTTCGTCACGGCGGCGTCGATTGCCTCCTGCGAGGGGAGCACGGAGAGCTTGCCGTCGCCCGTGAAGTCGAGTGATACCGCCGTGCCAGCGGCAAGTTCCGCCTTGCCCTTTTTCGCGACAATCACGCCATCGTTTTCGACCTGCGGTGCGAGAAGCGCGACCGTGCCTGCATTCTCAGCGAGCAGCTTGCCTTGGTTGATGACCTTGCCGCTATCCTTGTCGCCGAGGAATGCATAGCGTCCCGCCATGAAGTCCGCATCGCTGATCTGAAGCGTCGAGGCGACGAGCGAGCCGACGTTCACCTGCGCGCCCTGCGCGAAGAGGATGCCCGCCGGATTCACGACAAAGACGCGCCCATTCGCCGAGAGCGCGCCAAAAATTGCCGAGGGACTGCCGCCGATGACGCGATTGAGGAGCGCCGCCTGCGCGTTTGGCTGCAGGATATTCACGCGCTCGCCCGCCGCGATATTGAACGACTGCCAGTTGATGACGGCATTCTGCGTCATCTGGCGAATCGCCATCTCCGCGCCCTGCCGCGCGACTTCTGCCGCACCCGCCGCGACCGTGCCGCCCTGCGGCATGGCAAACGCATTTGCGGACGTGCCAAGCAGCAGCCCCGCGCCGAGGATCAGCCTCGCCAAACGCCGCTGCTCATTCCGTTCATTTCGTTCATTTTTATGGCGCAACCTGCGCGCCTTTTTTCTCGTCATACGCATGATTCGATCTCCCTATCCAAAACGCAGTCCATTTCTAAAACAACCGATAGATCTGAAACCACAGCCGCCCGCGCGAATCCTCGTCCGACTGCGCGTGCTCCGAGCCAATGCGCCACGCGTAGTGGACGCGCCCGACCCACTGGCTGTTTCGGCTCCAGTTCACGCCGATGCCCGCACCGTAGAGCGAGCGCGAATCAGCGCCCGTGTATGCAGCGTAATTCTTATGGTAGAGCTTCACCCTGCCGCCGTCGGCAAAGGCGATAAGCTGCCATATATCGTCTGCGCCTTCCTTTGCGGGCAGCGTATAGCGGTACTCCGCCGTCCAAAGCCAGCCGTCGTCGCCCGACGCCTCGCCGATGGGGTACGCCCGCACGCCATACGAGCCGCCGAGCGAGAGCTTTTCCGACGAGTCGAGGTTCTTCTGCGCCCACTGGCGCTGGTACGAGAGGAAGAGCGATGAGCGCTCCGATAGGCGCTGAAGGCGCGTCAGGCTCAGATTGTACTTGCCGAAGCTGCCAGCCGTCTGCGTCGTCGTCGCATCGAGCATACGGCTCACCTCGTCCTCGAGCGAGAGGTCGCCGTGCGTATACGTCACGGCGTAGGTATTCTTTCCACCGCCGTGCCATTTGTCCTCGGAATCGCCGTTGATGCCAAACGTCCAGTTGTGCGCGTGCTTCGGATTCTTTAGCATATAGGCGTCCGACCCGTCGGACAGCTTCTTGCTGTCAAATCGCACGAGCGCGTAGACATTCGAGGGCTTGCTGCGATGCAGGCTGTACTGCAGCCATGTGCCAAACGTGTCCGCCTGCCCCGTGTACTGCAGGCTCGCATACGGGCCGCCGAGCGCGTAGTGCGAGCGGCCATAGCTGATGCCGAGCTTCAGCCCCTGCGTGAGGATTGGCGTCAGGTACGTCGCCGACCCGCTCCACATTCCGTCCGCCTGCGTCGAGGCGATGCCGCCGAGTGAGAGGAGGTCGCCCGCATGGAAGGGATTCGCGTAATTCATGAAGAGACTGTACTGGTATTTGCCCGTATAGCGATAGCCGCCGTTGTCGAATCCGACGTAGCCCCAGAAGTCGCCGCCCTTTCGCTCCGCCTGAAGGACGAGGTCGGACGTCCCCTGTTCCTGCCCCGCCTTGAGATATGTCTTGATGTTCGTGCGCGGCAAGTCGCCCGCGATGAGGATGCCGCGCTCGAGATCCTTGCGGCGGATCGTCTCGCCGCGGCGCACCGAGCTGAGCTCGCGCTGCAGGACGCCGTCCGCCGCGCCCGTCTTGTTCTCTACCACGGTCTTGTCGAACTTGCCGAGCGTCACGGCGAAGTGAACCGTCCCCGCGGCGAAATCCTGCGGCGGCACATAGACGCTCGCGACGAAATAGCCCTTTGCGCGCAGAAGATGCGTGAGCTTTGCCGCCTGCGCCTCCAAATCCGAAAACGTCGCGGGCTTTTTCAGCGAGTCCGCGAGCGGCGTCATCAGCTCCTCTTTGGGGAGCGGCCATATGCCGTCGAATGCGTACCGCGCGACGAGAATCGTTTCTTCCTTCGCAGGCGCGTCAAGGACAGACGCCTCCTGCTTCGCGCTGCTCGATTCTGCACCCGAAAAGCTCGTCATACACGCACAAAACAGAGCCATGCAGCCAAACGCCGAAAGGCGGTCATGCCGATGCCTCCGATATGCTCTTCTGCGTCTCAATAAATTCGTCCCCTCTTAACAGACGCGCCATCTGTTGCGCCTCATACGACATGGTGTATCTGCAAATTTTTATAATATTATCGTCCTAATTGTTTCATCGAAGAAATCACAGGCGCGCTTAATATCCATTCCGATGATTTCATATAAATTTAATCAGTTATCATTTTCGCAATCCGCCCCGCCTCCATCACGAGGACACGCGAGGCGAGACGCGCGAGCAGGGCTCGCTCGTGCGTGATGAAGAGGCACGCCATGCCACGTGCTTGGCAGAGCCGACCGACGAGGCGCACGATGTCCGCCTGCACGATGGTATCGAGCGCACTCGTAATCTCGTCGCAGACGAGCAGGCGCGGATTCGGCGCGAGCGCCCGTGCGAGCGCCGCGCGCTGGCATTCGCCGCCGCTCACCTCATGCGGATAGCGCGCCGCAAGCGAATCGTCCAGCCCGACCTGCTGCAGCAAATCCGTGATGCGCGCCGCGCGCTCATGCGCCCTGACGCCGCGATTCAGAAGCGGCTCGCCGATGCTCCATCCAAGCGTCTTTCGCGGGTCAAACGATTCCTCCGGCTGCTGGAATACCATCTGCGCTGCATCGTAGACCGCGCGAAGGGACGCGCCGCGCAAATGCGTGATATCTTTCCCCATCAGGCGAATCCGTCCTGCGTCGGGCGCGAGCAGGCGCAGGGCAAGGCGCGCCGTCGTGCTCTTGCCGCAGCCGCTCCGCCCGACAAGCCCCACGCACTCGCCTTCCGCTATCGAAAAAGAAACGCCTGCGACCGCGGGAATCCCGCCTAGGGCGAATGACTTTTGCAGGTTCTCCACTTCAAGAATGTTCCCCATCGTCATCAGCCCTCCCAATTCGCAGGAATTGCCGCAATGAGTTTTTTCGTATACGCCTGTTGCGCGGCGGAAAAGATCTGCTCACGCGTCCCCTCCTCGACGATGCGCCCTGCGCGCATGACGAGAATCCGATCCGCCATGCGCCGCGCCACGTCCATATTATGTGTGACAAGCATGATACTGAGTGAATATGCCTCTTTTAACCGTAAAAGCATATCCATGACTTGTTCCTCTGTCTCCCCGTCGAGCGAGGATGTCGGCTCATCGGCGAGCAGAAGGCGCGGGCGAAGGAGCATTGCCGCAAGGATGCCGACGCGCTGCGCCATGCCGCCCGAAAGCTCAAACGGGTATGCGCCGAGCACGGACGGCATGAGGCCGATTTCCGCCATAAAGGCTTCCGCGCGCGCGCGAAAATCAGAGCGCGCGATCTTCTCATGTGCACATACCGCCTCGTAGAGCTGCGCCTCGACCGTTCGGATCGGGCAGAAGGACGCACCCGCATTCTGGAAGATCATCGTCATGCCGCGCCCAAGCACGGCGCGCCGCTCTTTTTCGCTGCACTTCATCATATCCCTGCCCGCGAAAAAAAGTTCCCCCGTCATGCGCGTCGTGCCAGCGGGCAAAAGCCCCATCAGCGCGCGCAGGATGCTGCTCTTGCCGCTGCCCGATTCCCCGACGATGGCGAGCGCCTCGCCCGCACGCAAGGAAAAGGCGACCGACTGCACGACCGCCTTTCCCTCGTAAGAAATGCTCAGGTTTTTCGCTTCTGCGATCGTTTCCATTATTTTTTGTCCAGCTCCGATGTGATTTCGTAGTAGTCGGACGGATGCGCGCGCAGTCCCTCGACACCTGTCTTTGCGACGAACGTCATGCGAAGGTGTGCGGCGTAAAAGAGCGCGCTGTCGTCGAGGAGCTGCTGCTCCATCTGAATGGCAATGGCAGCGCGCCCCGCCGCCCCGAACGTATTGTGAAGCTCCTCCTCGAGCGCCGCAATGCGTGGGCTGTCGTAGCCGCCCTTGTTGTCGACCGCGCCCGGCAGGATATGGCTCGTGAAATAATACTCGGGATCGCCCGTCGGCGCCGTTACAATCGCCTTGGAAAAGAGGTCGAAGTCGCCGTTCTTGAGAAATGTCTTGTAGTTGTCCGTCGCGTTGACCGCGAGCTTGATGCCGATTTTCTTCAGGCACGCCTGCAAGGACTCCGCGAGAAGCGGAAGCTCCTGCCGCGAGGTATACGTCAGATAGCGCAGCTCCAGCGTCTTTCCGTCCTTTTCGACATAGCCATCGCCGTCCGCATCCTCGTAGCCCGCTTCCTTCAAAAGCGCCTTCGCACCGTCCAAATCGTAGGCAGGCGCCGTCACGGCCGCGCCGCCAAAGGCGAGGTTGCTCGGAAACGGACCAATGGCAGGCACGCCGTTGCCATGCAGCAGCACCTTCGCAAAATTCTCCTTGTCGACCGCCATGCAGATGGCCCGGCGCACGCGCACGTCCTGAAGCGCAGGCGTCTTGAAATTGAATGCCGCTTGGTAGACGCGCGACGTATCCGCTTGACTCATCGTGAACTTGTCCGGTGATTTTGCAAAAAGCTCCAAGCTTGCATAGGGAAGCCCTTGCGCCGCATCGATTTCACCGTTCTGCAGCGCCATCGTCAGCGTATCGCCATCGGTGATGCTCTTGACGACGATGCGGTCGAGCTTCGGCTTTTCCTCGCCCCAATAATGTTCATTTTTTTTGAGGTCGATCTCCGTGTCGGTGACGCGCTCCGCGACGTATGGCCCAGTGCCTACGACAATCTGGTCGTGCTCGCCCGCCTCCATGTCGATGATGCAGCCATAGGGATCGGCGAGGTAATTGAGCAGCGAGGGCACCTTCTCCTTGCAGTGGATCGTCACCGTCTGCCCGTCCGCCTCGATGCGCTCGATCTTGAGATCCTTCGGCGCGCGGTCATGCTTCGCGACGAGGTCGTCGAGGCACGCTTTGACCGCCGCGCCCGTCACCTTCTTCCCATTGGAAAAAGCCGCATCATCCCGCATGGTGATGCGCACCGTATAGTCGTCCACCTGCTCGTAACCCGCGGCGAGCCACGGCACGAGCTCCATCTTCTCATCGAACTTAAAAAGCGTCTCGCCGATGCCGTAGCGGAGCGTGCTCCATCCCGTATACGAGATATGGGGATTTGTGCCGACGTTCTCCATCGCCGTGCCGTATGCCATCGTGCCGTAAATGAATGTCTTTTCACCGCTCGCGCCCTGCTTGCCGCAGCCGCCAAAGGCTGCGATGCAAGCCACGAGAGCCAGCACCGTCATCATGTGTGTCAGTCTCATAAAAATCTCCTTTATCTGTCAGCCCTGCCGGCGCGTATCGAGCACGTCGCGCAGCTTGTCGCCAAGCAGGTTGAAAATGGCGACGCTCAGAAAGAGCGCCGCGCCCGGCGCGAGGATAACCAACGGCGCCGTCTGGAGCATGCTGCGCCCGTTCGCCATCATCGCGCCCCACTCCGCCGTTGGCGGCGCTGCGCCAAGCCCTAGGAAGGACAGCCCCGCCAGCTCCATTGCGACCGTGCCGATGTCGAGCGCTGCCGTCACGAGAATCGGCCCTCCGATATTCGGCAGGACGTGGCGCACGAGCATCAAAGTCCTCCCCGTCCCCGCCATCTGCGCCGCCGCCATATACGCCGCCGTGCGAATCGAGAGCGTCAGCGAGCGAGCGATGCGCGCGTACTTCGGCCATCCGACGGCAGCGAGCGCAAGCGCCGCATGGAACAGCCCGCCGCCGAGCGCGCCCGCCGCCGCGACGGCAAAGACGAGCGCGGGAAAGGCGAGAAAGACGTCGGATATGCGCATGAGCGCCGTATCGAGCCAGCCGCCGAAAAATCCCGCCGAAGCGCCGAGCACACTTCCGAAGACGGCGACGGCGGCGACGAGCGCAAGCGTCGAGAGCAGTGTCGTCTGCGCGCCCATGAGGACGCGTGAGAAGACGTCGCGCCCATAGCGATCCGTGCCTAGAATATGGCTCGCGTCTGGTGGCATAAGCGCCGCTGAGAGATCCTGCGCGTATGGATCGTGCGGCACGATAAGCGGCACAAAGACGGCAAGCAGAATGAGTGCGAGCGCGGCAAGCATGTATGGCATGAGACGCCGCCATCTGTCGCGCCTCATGCCGTGCGCCCCCCCTCTTGGCGCACGCGCGGGTCAATCCATGCGTAGAGAAGGTCGGCGGCGAGATTGACCGTGACGTAGAGGATCGCCATCCAGACGACGTATGCTTCGATGAGCGGGTAGTCGCGCATGAGGATCGCGTCAACCGCCATCTTGCCGACGCCGTCCCACGAGAAGAGCGTCTCGACGATTGCCGTGCCGCCAAGCAGCGAGCCAATGGAGAGCGCGAGCAGCGTAATGAGCATGACCGAGCACGATTTCAGCACGCTGAAAAAAAGGATTCGCCACCTGCCGACGCCGCGCGCGTGCGCGCCGAGCACATACGGCTTTTGAAGCTCCTCGAGCAGGACGGCGCGTATCTGGCGCGTGTATTTCGCCCCCATTGCCGAAACGAGCGTCAGCGTCGGCAGAATGAGCGCCGTCATATCGTCCGCCCGTCCCATGACCGGCAATAGCCCAAGCTTCAGCGCAAAGAAATAGAGGAACAAGAGGCCGACGAAGAAATTGGGCAGCGCGCTGCCGAAAAACGTAACGGCGCGCACGGCATAGTCGAGCGGCGTATTTTGCCAGACGGCAGAGAGCACGCCGAGCGGAACGGCGAGGACGAGCGTCACGAGCACAGACGAAGCCATGAGCAGCGCCGTATTCGGCAATTTCTCCGCAAACGTCTCGAATACCGGCTTGCCCGAAATATACGACACGCCCATGTCGCCCGTCACGATGCCTCCAAGCCAGTGCTCGTACTGGACGAGGAAGGGCTGGTCAAGTCCCAGTTCCGCCCGCTTTTCCGCCTTGATCTCCTCCGACACGCCGCCCGACTGCTCATAAAAGACATCGACCGCATCGTCTGCGGGCAGCTGCATCATGCCGAACGTCAAAAACGTGATGCCGAAGAGAATTGGCACGAGCTGCAGCAGGCGGTTTCTGACATAGCGCCCCATGAACGCCCTCCCTTTCCCTTTCATAAATACTCGCTCTATTATAGCGAATCAAAGCAAAAAAATTAACCCACAGACGGGGATAACAAAACCCCTGTCACGGGTTAAAAATTTTCTGGTTCTTTGTCAAATGTTGTGGTGTAGGCTTCCCCAGAGGTCAGTCGCTAGAGG
>ERZ772945.157-NODE-157-length-54214-cov-4.534740_pt1 | contig 54214 bp, 44 predicted proteins | sample MGYA00511681_ERZ772945 | MGnify/ENA primary metagenome ERZ772945 (study PRJEB29015, sample SAMEA2737943) | human oral metagenome | biome: human oral; feature: human-associated habitat; material: dental | place: China | collected 2143 ...
ATTAATATTATACATCTTAAAATATTAAGTGTAAATCATGAATAAGTTTTACGAAACATTTATATTTATAATTATTATTTATAGCATTATACTACATCAGTTGTTTATAAAGTATGTTGTCAAAATTATAACTATATAATAAGAATATAATTAACAAGAAGTTATTTTTTGTAGTATTTAAGAATCAATTATGGTAGAATTTACTGTATAAAAAAGATTCTATTACATATCAAGGAGGAAAATAATATTATGGCAAAATTCTGTGCAAATTGCGGAGCGCCTATGGAAGACGGAGATGTGGTATGCGGACAATGCGGTACACCTGTTTCAAATGTCGTGAAGGATAAAAAAGAACAAAAGGCTACAGGTGAAGGAGGCAACAATAAGAAGCTTGGCATTGCGGTTGCTGTAGGATGTGCTGTAGTTGTAATAGCTGTTATAGCGGTAATAGCAAATGTAATCGGTGGCGGATCAGGATATAAATCTACTTTGAACACGATGGTTAAGGCGATAAAGAACAATGACAGTACAACAATTGTATCCATATCAAGCAGCATAAGCGAAGATATTTACAAATCCGAGGATTATGACAAGATGATTGACAGGTTCCTGGATAACAAGCTTGACAGCTATGAGGACAGAATAGACGGTGAGGTTAAAAAGATTACTTATGAGATAAAGGACAAGTCTGAAGTTACCGACAGGAAACTTGAAAAGTATAAGGATAAGCTTTCCGATGACTACAATGTAGATACAAACGGCATTACAAAGATGATAAAGATTGATAAACTAAAGCTTACCGTAAAGGGCAGAAAGAAGTCATCATCAGACAGTATTGAAGGTCTTTATCTTATTAAAGAAAACGGTAAGTGGACAATATTCTTTGATGATTATGGAATATTCAGATAGATAAGGGAGAATAAGCATGTTTTGTACAAAATGCGGGAAGCAGGTAAGAGAAGGACTCAAGTACTGCACAAACTGCGGAGCACCTATAAAGCAACATGAGAGCGGAGGTACAGGAGACCTGAGCAGGATTATACCGAGCAGTAAGGTAAATCTTAAAAAGGATGACGATACTACAAAGCCTACATCCGTTTCGCAGCCAAGCAACAGTATAAGTTTCAATACAGGAAATACCGAAGGAAATGCTCCTGTCAAAAAGTCTAAAAAGAATAAGGGGATTAAGATTGCAGTTATTACAATACTTGGTATTATATTGGCACTTCTTTTGATTATCTTTGCACTTGTTCAGACCGGAGTTATCAGCATATCTGTAAGTGATAATGAGAAGCAGGAAAGCACAATTGATAAGAGCAAGTCGTCCAAAAGAGAGAAGGAAAAGGAGAGAAGGGCTAAGGAAAAAGAGAGTGAAAGCGAGAGTGAAAGTGAAGCGAATACTATGCCTACTGTAGAACAGACCGAGCCTAATACCATGCCTACAGTAGCACAGACAGAAAGCGTTACGGTACCGAGTACAGTTGCAATGAACAGTGAGTTTATTTTGCCTGACAGCAGTACAAGGGTACTTGATAAGAGTGAGTTGGCAGGTTTTAGTGCCGAACAGTGCCGTCTTGCAAGAAATGAAATCTATGCAAAACACGGAAGAATGTTTGATGATGCGGGATTGCAAAATTACTTCAACTCACGCAGCTGGTATCATGGAACTATACCGGCAGACAGATTCAGTGACACAATGCTTAGTGATATTGAGGTACAAAACAGAAATTTGATAATCGCATATGAAAAGGAGATGGGATATACAAAGTAAGGAGGGGATATGAAAAAGAATAAGATGTATCATTTAGTGTGCGGTATATTGGTTATATCGGCAGCGGCAAGTATAAGTGTCAGTGCAGGTACTGCAAAGAGGAAGGTAAAACCTGTTACAAGATATAATACTGCAGAAACAGCCGCCGCTGCACAGGCCGACACTCAGGCGCAGGAAAAGAAAACTCTTGTTGCCCAAAACGGAGTATATTATCTAAGTGAGAATTCAAAGTACAGACCGTATCTGTGGAAAAATGCAGATGGAAGTGCACCTGATTATAAGGCTTATGTATTTGAACCTAAGGTGTTCAACGGCCATACGGTATTTGTGGACCCGGGACATGGTGACAATTCGGCACCTGAAGCCAATCAAAAAAGAGAAAAATATTATCCGGTTGATGACTCGCTGCTAAAGAGTATGAAGACTTCCATGGTAGGCGCTAAGGCATACGGGGTCGGCGTGGAGGCCAGAGACAGCAAAAATGTCTATGACAAAATAGAGACGGAGCCTGAGTTCAGTCTTAAGGTGGCACTGAAATTAAAGGACTTGCTTATAAATAACGGGTACCGTGTTGTTATGAGCAGAACGGATTTCAATCAAAATATTTCAAACGGTGCCAGAAGTGCTATAGCAGGTGAGACCTCTGATATAATGGTATCAATTCACTCAAATACCGGTAAAAACTCAGGTACTCTAAGCTTCTATCCGGGAGACAGTGACTATATATCAGGCAGTACTTATCCGGGATATACAAATATAATGGGACTGACAAAGTCAAATATTGAGTTGTCAAAGAAGCTTGCCGAAAATATGGAAAGTAATATTACGATGACTACAGGTTTAAAGAATAAGGGAACACATTCGGCGGTTCTTAGAATATTCTCATATTCATCCATTCCTACCTGTCTGGTGGAAGTAGGATTTGCCGACAATGCTACAGACGCCAAGATACTTTCAACAAAGAAGGATGCTATTGCAACTTCTATGGCAAGTGCAATAGATCAGTATTTTAACAAGTAGCAAAGAACTTTATGAAAATGAAAAGAGTGATAATAAAACCACAGATCGAGATATGTAACAGACAACGCAGATACAGCCTAAGCATTGGCAAGTTATATTGATGCGTGTTGATTTTACAGTGAGGTATTTGGTACCTCACTATATTTAAATATTTTGGAGTATATATGAAAAAGAGTTTGAGTGCTGTAATAGCTTCGGTTATTGTATGTATGATATTTTCCGCTTGTGGAATAAGCAAAAAGGATAAAAAAGAAACGACAGTTGAGGAAACAACCATAAAAGAAGAGACCAAAGAGAGCAAGGAAGCGGTTGCCAAGGCTGTAGAGATGAAGAATACAGCTGTAAATGACGGAAACCTTGTCGGAAATATGGTCTGCTACGGAAGAATGGTAAACAATAAGGATGAGTATTATTTCAGAAATCCGAAGGATCAGGAGAGAATATATTCGGTGGATATGGCAGGCAATGTAAAGAAGATATCCGGAGATATATTTATGAAGGATATGCATATGCTGGACGGTGTTATCTACTATGCGAATACAACTGTAGGAGATCAAAAAGATACAAACTTTACAGACAGAAATCTGTATAAGTATTCCACATATACCGGAGAGAATACAAAACTTACAGATCTCGGATTCGGAACAGGTGATGACAGTTGGTTAAGCTTTGAAAGTTTGGTGGATAATTATTGTTATTTCAGCTATTCAAACGGTGCAGACGGCATCTATCATATAGCAAGGGTAAAAACGGACGGAAGTGATTTGACTGAGCTTTTTACAATACCTGCCGGACAAAACGTGGGAAATCCTAATGTCAGTGTAGTGGACAGAAAATATGTGTATTTCTTGAGTAAAGACGGACTTAATTGTTATGATATGGAGTCGAAGCAAAATAAAATAGCTATACCGAATTTTGATTGCCAAAACTATTTTATTTATGACGGAACGATTTATTATACAGAGGAAGATCCGTACCTTAGAAGCTGTGATTTGAGCGGAGGCAATCAAAGAACGGTATATGACGGTTCAAAGCTTGGGTTTAATGCTGACAGCATACAGTTTAATATTTACAATAATACTTTATATGCACTTATAAAGTCATATGCTCAACACATGGGTTCGTTAAAGAGAATGAACCTTGACGGAAGCAATGTAGCAGATATTGCAGAAGATATTAAGTGGTTTAATATTGTAAACGGGAATGTATTCTTAAGATACTGGGATGGAAAGAGTAAACCTGATACTGAACTGTACACCTACAATATCGCGGCTAATACTCCGATAGGTCAGTTGGTAAACTTTGATGCGGCTATGGCAAATGCAAAGCCTGAGGTATCTACACAAAATACACAGTCAAGCAGTTCACAAAAAGATGATGAGTATTATCTGGAGAAATATGCACCGGTAATAAATGAATATAGAAGTGAAATATTAGCTAATGATGGTGGTAAAACTACAGCTAAGGTACCTGAAAGCTCTGATAAATATGGCTTTTATGATATAAATGGAAACGGAAGCAAAGAAATGCTGATAACATCCGAATATTTTTCATCTTGCTTATATCTGTATACATTACATAATGATTCTCCGGAGTTGATCGGAACATATGGTATAAGGAGAATGGGTAGAGATATTATGGAGGGAGGATATATTTATGAATATATATATGAGGGAACAAAGGATAGCTATAATATATATAAGCTAGATGATAGAGATAACCTTGTGGCAATATCATTAGTATCAAAAGAACATAAATTTCAAGAAAACGGAATGGAAACATACATATATACGATAAATAACACAGAAGTATCTAGGGATGATTTTGATAATTTTTGCCGAAAATATGGTATTGATGAGGAATCCGGAGTATCAAGTAAAGCTATAACCGGTAAATATCCTGGAACCAGAAGTTTTTAGATATTAGTAGATTATGGAAGAATATTTGCTAATTTGGAGAATAGTTACGGTGAATAGTTTACACTACGATGTGTTTTGATAGCCACAGAGATGAACTCTATTTTTGCAGGTATTAATGCAGGAAAGCTTATTTATGTCATAAGCACAAAATCAGTAGATAAAGTAATTAAGATAGCAATATGAGTTTTAAAGATTTTTAAAAGTTTGTATAAACACATAGAATAGTATAAAGGTCGTATATATTGAATCGGTATATATATATTGGTATATACTTACTTTGAAAGGACGGTGATTTTATGTTAGCGGCAAAAGTTTTTGAAAATGGTAGAAGCCGGGCGTTAAGATTGCCTAAGGAGTATAGATTTCATTGTGATGAAGTGATGGTAAATAAAACTGGTGATTTAGTGATTCTGTTGCCTAAAAACAGCAAGTGGGATTCCTTTATTACAGTTATAGATATGTTTTCAGACGACTTTATGATTGACAGATAAGATAAAGAGTTCACAAGAGTTCCCGATTTAGAAGTGTGTAATTGGGTCAAGTAAGCATGGAATATGATTTCCCCCTTGCATTTATGTAAGAAATGTGCTATAGTGATTAAAATATGTTTGACAGGAAAGTGGGCCGGTGGGTCCACTTTTTTATGCATATGAAAGGATAGAAATGAGCAAAAGTGAAACTTATGTAAAAAGAACGGAAGAGTTCTTAGAAAAACTGAGCGGTGAGCTTGAATTTGAGGTGGTGGATGTCGAATTTGTCAAAGAAGCCGGAGAATACTACCTAAGGGCATACTGCGATATGGAAGGCGGCATAGGGATAGAAGACTGTGCCGAGATTTCAAGGCGTCTTAGCGATTGGCTGGATGAGAATGATTTTATTGACGAGGGATATATTCTGGAGGTTTCTTCACCGGGACTTGGAAGAGCCCTGAAAAAGGATAAGGATTTTCTAAGAGAACTTGGGAAGGAAGTTGAGCTGAAGCTCTATAAGCCAAGGGAAGGTGTGAAAGATTTCGAAGGAGTATTAAAGTCATTTGACGGCGAAAATATAACAATAGAAACAGAAGATAAAGATGAAGTCTTTACAAAAAAAGAAATCGCAAATATCAGATTGAAAATAGATTTTTAACGGAGGATAATACAAAGGATGAATAAGGAATTACTTGAGGCGCTTGATCTCTTGGAAAAAGAAAAAAATATCAGTAAGGCTGCAATATTAGAGGCAATTGAGAACTCATTGATCTCTGCATGTAAGAACAATTTCGGAACTGCGGACAATGTAAAGGTAAGTGTAAATCCGAATACATGTGACTACTCCATAATACAGAGTAAGGAAGTTGTGGAAAGTCTGGGCAATAAGCCAAGCCTTGACGATAAGGCTACAAAAATATCACTTGCTGAAGCCAGAATGAAAAATCCGAATCTGAGTGTGGGAGATATAGTGCTTGTACCTGTTATTTCAAAAGAATTCGGAAGAATAGCGGCAGGAGTGGCAAAGAATGTTATTTTGCAAAAAATAAGAGAAGAAGAAAGAAAAGTGATCTTCAACGACTACTATATGAAGGAAAGAGATATAGTAAGCGGTGTTGTTACCAGATTTATGGGTAAGAATGTAGCAATAAATCTTGGCAAGATAGATGCTGTGCTTGCCGAAAGTGAGCAGGTAAAAGGTGAAGAATTAAAGCTTGGAGACAGATTGAAGGTATTTGTACTTGAGGTAAAGGACAATCCTAAGGGTCCGAGAATATCGGTATCAAGAACACATCCTGAGTTTGTAAAGAGACTCTTTGAGTCTGAAGTGCCTGAGATCAGAGACGGAGTGGTTGAAATAAAGTCAATAGCAAGAGAAGCAGGTTCAAGAACAAAGATTGCGGTATGCAGCAATGAGCCTGATATAGATCCTGTAGGAGCCTGTGTAGGTGTGGATGGTGTCAGAGTAAACGCTGTGGTTGATGAACTTAGAGGCGAAAAAGTGGATATAGTAAACTGGGATGACAATCCTGCATACCTTATCGAGAATGCGCTTTCACCGGCAAAGGTTATTGCGGTTGTAGCGGATGAAGAGACAAAGGAAGCGGATGTAATAGTTCCCGACTACCAGCTTTCACTTGCGATAGGTAAGGAAGGTCAAAACGCCAGACTTGCCGCCAGACTTACAGGATATAAGATAGATATAAAGAGTGAAAGTCAGGCAAGAGAGCTTGGAGTATTTGATTCATTAGACGGAAATGAAGATATGTCTGCAGATAGTGAAGATTACACAGATGCGGATAACGATGAGGATGCTGAGGCAGAAACAGAAAATGGCAACGATATTGAAGAATAAAGTACCTCAAAGAAAATGTATCGGATGTAATGAGTCAAAGCCTAAAAAAGAATTGATCAGAATAGTAAAGACACCTGAGGGAGAGATGCTTGTAGATGATACCGGCAGAGCAAACGGCAGAGGAGCATATATATGCAATAACCCGGAATGTCTGCAAAAAGCTATAAAAACCAAAGGATTAAACAGAGCATTTAAAATGAATGTAGATACGGATGTTTTGATAAAGCTTAGTGAGGAGATGGCAAAGCTTGGCAAGAGATAAGGTATTGAGTTTGATAGGACTTGCAATGAAAGCAGGTCAGGTGGTGTCTGGAGAGTTTTCAGTGGAAAAATGTATAAAGTCGGGTAAGGCGAAACTTGTCATAATAGCGACTGATGCATCTGAAAACACGAAAAAGAAATTTGAAGATAAGTGTAAATTTTATCATATTCCAATGATAATATATTCCACAAAGGAAACTTTGGGGACGGCTTTAGGCAAAGGGCTTAGATCATCAATAACATTGACTGAGGACGGATTTAAAAATGCAATATTAAAAATCACGGAGGAATGATAATTGAGAGTAAACGATCTGGCAAAAGAAATAGGAAAAAAGAACAATGAGCTGACAGCATATTTGAAGGAAAAGGGCATAGATAAGGCGGCCATGTCAAATATATCAGCTGATGAAGAAAAAATGCTTAGAGAAAAATTTAATAATATAGATGGTAATAAAAAAGTGAATAATAAAGAGAATATAGAAAACAACAAGGCGACAGAGACAACTAAAGTATCTGAGGGCAAAAAAGAAGAAGCTCCGAAGAAAAAGGTAAATGTCGTGTTCAGACCGCAAAACGCACAGCAGATGAATACAAAAAAATCAGTTTCAAAGGCAGGTACACAGGCAAAGAAGGTTGCAAAGAAAACTTCGGAAGGTGATTTATTAAAGCATACTCAAAACAAGAGTGCAGGTGAAGAAAAGAATAAGACCGATATACCGAAAGATGTAAAGAAAGAGGCAAAGAAGCAGGAGACAAGCGTTACTGCAGATAAGCCCGTAGAGAAGGCACCTGTATCAAAGCCTGTTGAAAATGTAATACCTTCTGTAGTTGAAGAAAAAAGAATAGAGCCTGTAAAGGAAGAGGTAAAAGAGCCTGTTAAGCCGAGAAATGTCTATGCTGAGATGGAAGCTGCAAAAAAGGCGAAGGAAAATGCCGCACCTATCAGAAATATCTTTAAGGAAAGAGAAGAAAGAGATAAGGCAAGAGGCAGAGATTCACGCTCTCAAAATAGAGATCAGAACAGAGATAAGAAGCCTTTTAACAGAGATAAGGATCAAAAGGGCAACTTCAAAAACGACAGAAACCAAAGGAGTAAAGACGGAGAGGGCAGAAACAGAAACTTTGCAGGCAAGGACAATAAGAGTTTTAACAGCTCAAACGACAGAAACAAAGATTTCTCCAAAGATAACGGCTCTAACAGAAGTTTTGGAAACAACAAACAGCAGGGCTTTAAGAAAAACGACTCAGCCGCAGGCGGTGTTCCTGTACTTGACGGCTTAGGAAAGAAGACTTCCAACAGAGTCAACAAGAACAACTTTAAAAATAACAATAAGAACGATAAGAAGCACAGAACAGAGGACGGACCTGCAAAGGGTAAGATAAGCAAGCACCCGTTCATAATGCCTGTAAAGCAAAAGGTGGAAGAGGTACAGGATGATATCAAAGAGATCATTATTCCTGAGACAATCACTATCAAGGAGTTTGCTTCAAAGCTTAAGCTTCAGCCTTCAACAATAGTAAAGAAGCTTTTCTTAAAAGGACAGATAGTTACACTGAATACTGAACTTACATTTGAGCAGGCTGAAGAGATTGCTCTTGAGTATGACGTTATCTGTACTATGGAAGAAAAGGTCGATGTTATCGGAGAACTCTTGGCTGAAGAGGACGATCCGGAGGATACTTTGGTACCTAGACCGCCTGTAGTAGTGGTAATGGGTCATGTCGATCACGGTAAAACATCACTTCTTGACGCTATAAGAAAGACAAATGTTACCAGCAGAGAGGCCGGCGGTATCACACAGCACATCGGTGCATATATGGTAAAAATCAACGGAGAGCCTATTACTTTCCTTGATACACCGGGACATGAGGCGTTTACCGCAATGCGTATGCGTGGTGCACAGGCTACAGATATTGCAGTACTTGTAGTAGCTGCGGATGACGGCGTGATGCCTCAGACTGTAGAGGCCATCAACCATGCAAAGGCTGCAGGTGTTGAGATAATAGTTGCAATCAACAAGATAGACAGACCTGCCGCAAATATCGACAAGGTAAAGCAGGAGCTTTCAGAGTATGAGCTTATCCCTGAAGATTGGGGCGGTTCAACTATATTCGTACCTGTATCCGCAAAGACAGGAGAGGGTATCTCAAACCTTCTTGAGATGATAATACTTACAGCCGAAGTAAAAGAGCTTAAGGCAAATCCGAACAGAAAGGCAAGAGGTCTTGTAATAGAGGCCGAGCTTGATAAGGGTAAAGGACCTGTAGCGAGAATACTTGTTCAAAAGGGAACTCTTCATGTAGGAGATTTCATAGCTGCAGGAGCATGCTCGGGTAAGGTTCGTGCCATGATGAACGATAAGGGAGTCAAGGTAAAGTCGGCAGGACCTTCAACACCTGTTGAGATCTTGGGACTTGACAGCGTACCGAATGCAGGTGAAGTATTTGTGGCCACAGAAAACGACAAGGAAGCTAAGGCGTTTGCCGCAACCTTTATCTCAGAGAGTAAGAATAAGCTTATCGAAGATACCAAGGCAAAGCTTTCACTTGACGATCTGTTCAGCCAGATTAAGGCGGGAAATGTTAAGGAACTTCCTATAGTTGTAAAGGCCGATGTTCAGGGTTCTGTTGAGGCTGTAAAGCAGTCACTTACAAAACTTTCAAATGAAGAGGTTGCCGTAAAGGTAATCCACGGCGGTGTTGGTGCTATCAATGAGAGCGATGTTGTACTTGCGGCCGCAAGTAACGCAATTATTATCGGATTCAATGTAAAACCGGATCAGATGGCAAAGGCTACAGCCGAAAGAGAAAATGTCGACCTCAGACTTTATCGAGTAATCTATCAGGCAATCGAAGATATCGAGAGCGCTATGAAGGGTATGCTTGAGCCTATCTATGAGGAGAAGGTTATCGGGCATGCGGAGATCAGACAGATCTTTAAGGCTTCAGGTGTCGGAAATATTGCAGGCAGCTATGTGCTTGACGGTAAGTTTGTAAGAGGATGTAAGGTAAGAATTACAAGAGACGGAGAGCAGATCTTTGACGGAAATCTTGCATCACTTAAGAGATTCAAGGACGATGTTAAGGAAGTTGCTACAGGTTACGAGTGCGGTCTTGTATTTGAGAAGTTCAACGATATCAAGGAATTTGACCAGGTTGAAGCATATGATATGGTAGAAGTTCCAAGAAAGTAAAAGAAAGGAATGTATGAGAAAGAACAGTTTGAAGTCTACTATGATAAGCTCGGAGGTAATGAAAACTGTATCTGAAATCATCAGGGGAGAGGTGAAGGACCCGAGAGTCGCACCTATGACCAGTGTTACGGATGCGGAAGTTACCACGGATTTGAAGTACGCCACAATATATGTCAGCGTACTTGGGGATGACGAGCAGTCAAAGAAGACATTGTTGGGACTAAAATCCTCTTCAGGCTTTATAAGAAAAGAGCTTGCAAGAAGATTAAACTTAAGAAACACACCTGAACTCAGGTTTGTTTTGGACGAGTCGTTGGCTTACGGTATGAAAATGGATAAGCTGATAGACGAAGTAATAAAAAAAGACGAGACGGGCAATGAATAAATTATTAGATCTTATTGAGAATGCAAAAAATATAGCAATTACGGGGCATGTAAGCCCGGACGGAGATTGCACAGGTTCAACACTTGCACTTTATAACTATATAACTGAAAATTTTGAAGGTAAGCAGGTAAGAGTTTGCCTTGAGAAGCCGTCAAAGAAGTTTTCATATATGAACGGGTTTGATCTGATAAGTGAAGACCCGTTTTCGGAGGCGGATCTGTTGGTATCTTTAGATGCATCTGACAGAGAAAGACTTGGAATCAGAGGTGTAATGCTTGATACTGCAAAAGAAAGTATCTGTATAGACCACCATGTCACCAATACAAACTTTGCAAAGTTCAACATAGTTGAGGACTTTAGAAGTTCAACCTGTGAGCTTTTGTATACACTGCTTGATTATGACAAAATCAGTGTAAATACGACTGTTTGCCTATACACCGGAATAGTCCATGACTCAGGTGTGTTTAAGTATCAGTCAACCACAAGGCAGACTATGGAAATAGCAGGTGCACTTATAGACAAGGGCTTTGATTTTACAAAGATTATTGACGATACCTATTTTAAAAAGGACTTCAAAGCTTCAAAGCTTTTAGGCTTGGTACTTACAAATGCCAAACTGATATTTGACGGTAAATGTTGTTACGGCTTGCTTGACTATGACACTTGGACAGGCTATATTGATGATAAGAAAAAAATGGATGGAATCATAGAGAATCTCAGAAATATAGACGGTGTTGAGATAGCATTATTTATGTATGAGACTGCCAAAGATGAACATAAGGTAAGTCTTCGCTCCATAAATGCGGATGTAAGCTCTATTGCTACGGCACTTGGCGGCGGAGGTCATATGAGAGCCGCCGGAGCTACAGTCTACGGCAAGGCCGATGAACTTTTGGAGAACACAATATTGCCTATGATAAAGAAAGAACTAAATGGCTAAGAATACTTATAACGGTATAATAAATATCTTTAAAGAAAAAGGTTATACATCTCACGATGTCGTGGCAAAGATGAGAGGTATATTAAAGCAAAAAAAAATAGGGCATTCAGGGACTTTGGACCCTGACGCTACAGGCGTTCTTCCCGTTTTACTGGGGAATGCCACCGTACTTTCCGATATGCTTACAGATAAGTCAAAAGAGTATGAGGCGATACTGCTTTTAGGAGTTTCTACAGATACTCAGGATATATCAGGTGAGGTATTAAAAAAAGCCGATACATCATCACTGAAAGAAGATGATGTAAAGTCAGCGGTACTTTCCTTTTTAGGTGAGTATATGCAGATGCCGCCGATGTATTCCGCACTTAAGGTGGGCGGTAAAAAGCTTGTGGATCTGGCAAGAGAAGGCAAGGAAGTCAAGAGAGAGCCGAGAAAAGTTCATATTTTCGATATCGACATTATAGATATAAGTCTGCCGAGAGTTAAGTTTAAAGCCAAGGTATCAAAGGGTACATATATAAGGACGCTATGTCATGATATAGGAGAAAGGCTTTTAGTAGGCGGTTGCATGGAGTCACTTATAAGGACCAGAGTGGATAGGTTTGACATAAAAGGGTCGATTACCCTTGAGTGTGTCGAAGAAAGAAAAGAGTGTATAAATAACGATATAATGAGTGTGGAAGAATACTTTTCCTTCCTGCCTAAGATAAATACCTCTTCAGACTTTGACAAGTATCTGCACAACGGCAATAAGTTAAAGCTTAATAAAGATTTTGAATCAGGTAAATTATACAGATTATATGATTCACAGGACAGATTTATTGCGATATATAGAAGAGAGATGACTGAACTGAAGCCATTTAAGATGTTTTTATAGACAGGTGATGATGTGATTACATTTATAAATACAACTGAAATAAATATAACAGAAAAAACAGCTGTTGTTATAGGAAAGTTTGACGGTGAACACAGAGGGCACAGAAAGTTGTTTAGGACGCTTAAGAAAGAGGCAACTGAAAGAGGACTGAAGACTGTGGTATTTTCCTTCAGGATATTGCCGTCAAATATTGTAAAAAATAAACATACCACACAGATTTTTACAAATGTGGAAAGAAGAAAAAAATTAGAAGAACTTGGAATTGATTACTATATAGAGTATCCCTTCAATATGGATATATCAAGACTCACAGGTGAGGAGTTCTTAAAAGATATTCTTATTAAGAAACTTGGCATGGCTGAGATAGTGGCAGGAGACGATGCGGCTTTCGGCTACAAAAAAAGCGGTAATATCGAGCTGCTTAACAGGCTTTCAAAGGAATTGGGCTTTGATGTAAAGATAATTACAAAGGAAAAAGACGATTTCCAAAATGATATCAGCTCCACGCTTATCAGGTCAAAGCTTGATGAGGGAGATATGGAAGAAGCCAATAAGCTTTTAGGAGGAGTATATTCTATAAGCGGTGTTGTTGAAGAGGGAAATAAGTTAGGTGTTAAGCTCGGTTTTCCGACACTGAATATTTTTCCTTCAAGTGAGAAGCACCTGCCCAAATCCGGAGTGTATGCGTCAAGAGTAAGAATAGGTGATGACGATACACTCTACTTAGGGCTTACCAATGTAGGTTCAAATCCAAGTATAAAAGATGATAAAAAGGACCATATTGCAAGGGTTGAGACATATCTCTACAATTTCGACGCCACACTTTACGGCAGAGAGATAGAGGTATATCTTTATAAATATATAAGACCTGAGATAAAGTTTGAAAGTTTGGAGGCTTTAAAGAGCCAAATAAGCAAGGACAAAGTGGAAGTATTGAACTTTCTGAACAGTCATACAAATTAAAGGAGAGCTATGGAAGAGAAGGATTTATTTGAAAACGGTATAGTAGATGACGGAAGTGTATCTGTTTCTATCACACTTGATGACGACACGGTATTGGAGTGCATTGTATTAAATATATTCAGTGCAGGTGACAGAGAGTATATTGCGGTAATGCCTGAGACGGATGACGAGGAGGGAACTGTATATCTTTACAGATATTCAGAGACAGCCGACGGTCAGCCTGAGCTTACCAATATAGAGACAGATGAAGAATATGAGATAGTGGCAGATGCCTTTGACGAGCTTCTTGACGATGAAGAGTTTGAGGATATGCTTGGAGAAGATGAATTCTAAATAAAATGCAAAATCAGGTTACAGTTTGACTATGCGGTTAAACTGTAACTTTTTGTATATATGGTGAAGGAAATGAAGAAAGAATTATACTATTTTAATGTTGACGGTAAATACGGTTGGGATCAAAACGATTTTAAGGATCTTTGGATGAATAAGGGCGGATGTGCCTGTGTAACCGCTTGTGACAGCTTTATTTATATGAGAAAGTATATGGGCAAGGATAAGCTCTATCCATATGATATTGACAGGATAACTTCCCTTGATTACATCGACTTTTCAAACAGTGTAAAGCCTTATTTAAGACCCAGAATAACGGGAATTGACAGACTTGAGATATATGTGGACGGAGTAAGTGAGTTTTTGGAAGATATGGATGAGCATTCTATAAGCCTGTCGGAATTTTCAGGTGACAACTCACTTGATGATGCGAAAAATGCTGTAAAATCACAGATAGACAAGGGACTTTTGGTGCCGATGCTTGTTCTTATGCATAAGAATCCCGAGTACAGAGATTTTTCATGGCATTGGTTTTTGCTTACCGGATATGACGAGGAAGTGGATAAGTTTTTGGTCAAGGTTGTAAGCTATGGAAGCTACAGGTGGTTTGACCTTAAAGAGCTTTGGAATACAGGCTACAGAAGAAAAGGCGGATTGATATTGTTTAATAAAAACGCTTGACAATATCTAAAATAAAGCATAGATTGATAAAAAAGCTTATGTAGTTGCCGGAAAGGAAATGGAATAATGATGGATAAAAGAAATTTGACACTATTGACTGACTTGTATGAACTTACAATGATGCAGGGATATTATGTTGAAAACAGCGCCAATGAAACAGTCATCTTTGATATGTTTTACAGATCAAATCCGAATAAGAACGGATATGCAATATGTGCGGGACTTGAACAAGTCACCGACTACATAAACAATCTGCACTTTGATGACGAAGATATAGAATATCTTAGGAGTACAAAGATATTCAGAGATGATTTTTTGGAGTATCTGAGAAACTTTAAGTTCACAGGAGATATCTACGCTATACCTGAGGGTAGTGTCATCTTCCCGAGAGAGCCTCTTGTAAAGGTAATTGCACCTATAATGCAGGCACAGCTTATAGAGACCGCACTCCTAAATATCATAAACCATCAGTCACTGATAGCAACCAAGGCAGCAAGAGTTGTTTTGGCTGCGGAAGGTGACGGAGTAATGGAGTTCGGACTCAGAAGAGCACAGGGACCTGACGCAGGTATTTACGGTGCCAGAGCGGCAATGATAGCAGGTTGTGTGGGAACCAGCAATGTACTGTGCGGAAGAATGTTTGATGTACCGGTGCTGGGAACACATGCACACAGCTGGATAATGAGTTTTCCGGATGAGCTTACCGCCTTCAGAGCATATGCAAAGACCTTCCCTACAGCATGCACACTTTTGGTAGATACTTATGACACCTTAAAATCAGGTATACCTAATGCAATAACAGTGTTTAAAGAGATGAGAGCGGCAGGCATACCTCTTAAAAACTACGGTATCAGACTTGACAGCGGTGACCTTGCATATCTGTCAAAAAGAGCGAAAGAAATGCTTGATGAGGCAGGTTTTGACGATGCTGTGATATCTGCTTCAAACGACCTTGATGAGAATATTATTTCTTCACTGAAGTTGCAGGGTGCCACCATCAACAGATGGGGAGTAGGTACAAATCTTATCACATCCAAGGATTGTCCAGCCTTCGGAGGCGTATATAAGCTTGCGGCTGTTAAGGATGATAAGAACGGCGAGTTTATACCGAAGATAAAGTTGTCTGAGAATGCCGAAAAGATTACAAACCCGGGAAATAAGAAAATATACAGGATTTACAATAAGAAGACAGGCAAGATAATAGCAGATTATATATGCTTGGAAGATGAGGTTTTATCTGAAGACGAATCACTTATGCTTTTTGACCCTGTGGAGACATGGAAGAGGACAAAACTTAATGCAGGTTCATTTGAGGTTAAGGAGCTTTTGGTTCCGGTATTTAAAAACGGTGAATGTGTATACAAGTCACCTTCAGTGATGGAGATAAGAGATTTTTGTAAGAAGGAGCTTGATACTCTTTGGGATGAATCAAAGAGACTTGCATACCCTCATGAGACTTATGTAGACCTGTCACAGAAGCTTTGGGATATGAGATATGAATTATTGCAAAAATATCATTATCAGGAGTTATAAATAGATAGAAGTTATGATACAGGAGATATACCCTAAGGTCTTTTATCCTGAGTTCAGGAATAAAAAGGCTACAAATAAAAAATCATTTGTTTTACATTTTGAATACAATAAAGTAATGCTTATAAAGGATGTATTGACAGGAGAGATAAGACTTCCGAGATTTGAGGATTTAGAAGAAGACGATGAAAATATATATGAAAAGTCTTATTATGTAAACGCTGTGGATGATGAGGAGTTTTATCTGGTGGATGATATGCAGGTGCCTGAGTTCGGTGGTTTCTATATGGAAGGAATGCAGGTGCTTCGTGAGTTTTCTCCACAGTATCAGGCGTTTGCAACTATCAGTGCATCACAGGTATACAGATGGATGAAGAGCAGGAAATACTGCGGATACTGTGGGACGGTTACAGAGAAGTCAAATACCGAAAGAGCGTTGATTTGCCCGAAGTGTAAGAATATAGAATATCCTAAGATATCTCCTGCAATTATAGTGGCTATAAGGGATGGAAACAGACTGCTTCTGACAAAGAATGCAAAGGGTACATATAAGTTTTATGCGCTTGTAGCCGGATTTGTCGAGGTGGGAGAGAGCCTTGAAGATGCGGTAAGAAGAGAAGTCATGGAGGAAGTGGGGCTTAAGGTGAAGAATATACAAAGCTATAAGTCACAGCCTTGGTCATTTTCGGACTCACTGATGCTTGCTTTTATTGCGGATTTGGACGGTGATGATAAGATTACAATACAGGAAGAGGAACTCTCTGAGGCGAGATGGTTTGAGAGAGAGGATGTTCCGGTGCTTCCTTTTCATATCAGTGTAGGACATGAACTTATACAAAAATTTAGAGACGGGGAAATATAAAAAAATATATACTACAGGTAGAATGACATTAGAATTTTTTTATGTTATTCTATAAACAGTGACTTGGGCCTGTGCCCGGAAAGGAAAAGACATGAGAACAATGAATCGTTTTGACTATTTAAATATTGAACGCTATGATTACGCACTTCTTAGTATGCCGTCTAGGAAGGGCTTTGTTTCAGTGCACTCATTGGAGATAGGTCAAGTACGAGAAAATTGTTTGTATAATTATAGGCATAGGTAGATTTATGCCGATATTATAAATGTTTTTGAGGCCGCTTACTCTAAATGGGTAGGCGGTTTTTTTGATGTAAAGGAGAAGATGTGGATAGAATTGAAATAAAAGGTAGAGTAAATACGGCCATATGCTATGCAAAGGTTGTAGAGGATGAGGCAATAGAGCAGATAAGAAGAATGTGTGACTATATTATAACTGAAGGATCGAGAATTCGTATAATGCCTGACGTCCATACCGGAAAGGGATGTACTATAGGTACTACAATGACAATACGTGAAAGAGTTGTTCCGAATATAGTCGGAGTGGATATCGGATGCGGAATGTATACGGTAAAGCTTGGAAATGTGGAAATAGATTTTGAGAAAGTAGATGAGGCCGCTCATTATATACCGTCAGGAACGGGTGTATGGGACGGCAGACAGGAGCGCTTTGATTTAACAAAGTTAAACTGCTTCAGATATTTGAAAGATTCAAGAAGGCTTGAGCGCTCACTTGGCACACTTGGCGGCGGAAATCACTTTATAGAGATTGATGAGGCAAGTGACGGATGTAAATACTTAATAATACATTCAGGCTCGAGAAATCTCGGAAAGCAGGTTGCACAGTATTATCAGAGATTGGCGGCAAACTTAGATAGAGGGTATGATACTTATCTTGAAAAAAGAGATGAGATAATAAGAATTTATAAGGAGCAGGGCAGAAAAAGTGAAATACAGGCTGCTCTAAAGGATCTTCATTGGCATGTATATGAGTCTGAAACAAGTATGCCTGATGATTTATGCTATGTTTCAGGAAAATATCTGGATGAGTATTTAAAAGATGTGGAGATTTGTCAAAACTTTGCAAAAAGAAATCGAGAGCTGATGGCGGAAATCATCCTAACGAGAACAGGAATGAAGAGTCTTGATTCATTTCATACTGTACATAACTATATTGATGTAAGTGAAATGATTTTAAGAAAGGGCGCTATTGCCGCACATAGCAGTGAAAAGGTCTTAATTCCGATAAATATGAGAGACGGAAGCGTTTTGGCTGTGGGCAAGGGAAATCCTGATTGGAACTACTCCGCACCTCACGGAGCAGGAAGACTTATGTCAAGAACTGCCGCAAAAAACAATTTGAGTTTAGATGAGTATAAAGAGACGATGAAGGGAGTTTATTCCACTTCTATAAATGAAGATACATTGGATGAGGCTCCGATGGCATATAAAAGACTTGAGGATATCATAGATGTTATAAGTGATTCAGTTGATATTATCGAGGTAATGAAACCTATTTATAATTTTAAAGCTTCAAACTAAGGAATTATCTTTTCCTTAGCTTGAGGCGGAAAGGAAAAGAGATGATTGTATTTCCTACCATTGATTTGGTAGCAACAGGAAAAAATATTATAAAACTTAGAGAAGAGTCGGGACTTAGTGTAAGAGATTTGCAAAATATCTTCGGTTTTGCAACACCGCAGGCTATTTACAAATGGCAGCACGGAACAGCACTGCCGACAATAGATAATCTTATAGTACTGTCGGCGGTATTTAAGGTATCTATGGAAGAAATTATTATAGTAGAGACAAAAATAAGTGCCTAAATATCAAAAATAAAATAGATAAAAAGAATAAAAAATACCTTAAATAGAATTATATTGAGATAATTTTCTAAATATGTTACTATATAATCTACATGGAGGTGGTTTTATGTGGAAGGATATTGTTAGATTGTCATCTTTAACAATAAAAAATATTAAGAATGTAAAAAAAGGTACAATAATCATGCCACATGAAAACAACAGAAGTTTGGATTGTGGCGGTGCGGAAATACTTGGTATCTATGGACAAAACGGTTCAGGAAAGACTGCAATTGTTGATACGTTTTCATTCCTTCAACAAATTATGATTGGTGAGGAATTAGATCAAAAAATAGATGATTATATTGATACGGATTCAGAGTGTGCCGAGGTAAATGCAGAGTTTAATATATTCAGTGAAAATACTTTATATGAAGTCGGATACAATATAATTTTTGCTAAGAGTGACGACGGAATATTTATTGATAGAGAATATATAAATTGTGCAATAAATTATGACAGAAGCAGAACAAATAAAAATATATTTATTGACTATAATAGAAATGACACCGAAGCTATTTTTAAGCCACAGAAAAGGCTTGAGGAATTGATTGGAAAGAATAAGGATATTAAAACAGATCTTATTGTAGCAAAGAAAATGGCTGAAAAGAGTAATTGTTCATATATATTTGGGGAAAGCAGCAGAGAAATTTTTTTTAATAATAAATCAGATAAATTCAAAAATTATGAATTTGTATTAAAGGCGTTATTTAGATTTGCGGTTAGAGATTTATTTGTAATTGATAATTCACATTCAGGCATGATTTCGACTAATGTTTTGTTACCGATGTCTTTTCGTGTAGATAAAGAAAAAGTAGGAATGAAAGGAGACTTTGCAGTACCTTTGATGGAGCCTTTTGTGTTGGACAGTGAACGAAAGGAGCTTCTTGGGGAGATTGTGGATCAAATCAATACAGTCCTTTATACAATAATTCCGGGAATGGGAATAGATATTAAAGACTATGGTAAGCAGGCTTTAGACTCGGGTGAAGAGGGATGGAAAGTTGAGCTTATGTCTGTGAGAGGAGATAAGAAACCTATTCCTATCAGAATGGAATCAGACGGTATTATCAAAATAATTTCAATTTTAAATGCTCTCATACAGGCATTTAGTAATTCTTCAATATGCCTTGTTATAGATGAGTTGGATGCCGGAATATTTGAGTATCTGTTAGGTGAGTTATTGGATATTTTTTCAAAGAGTGCTAAGGGTCAATTAATTTTTACATCTCATAATCTTCGTGCTCTTGAGATGCTTGATAAAGAAAGTATTATGTTTTCTACAGTCAATCCTGATAACAGATATATTCATATGAAGAATGTTAAAGATTCAAATAACCTAAGAAGTATGTATATAAGAAGTATAACTCTTGGTGGTCAGGAAGAGACGATTTATGAAGAAACAGACAGCTTAAAGATATCCAGAGCATTCAGAAAAGCATGTAAACTTAGAAAAGCACTTTTCATCTAAGGAAGTTCAATTTGTAGTGGTTCATGGCGATATTACATCGGACTATGATACTACAAGAGATAATGTGCTGATAAAATCTATATAAATATAAAACAAGATATACCGTTAATATAGCATTATTTAAAACAGCTGTATTAACGGTATTGGTTTTTGTAACAGATAGACTGTGTATTGTATTATTAGTGAGTATTATATACTAACCTTTTTCTTAGATATGTTATATAATAGTTTACAGCATATTGCTCAACAAGAGTAATACAAGTAATTAGAGGTGCCAAGATAAAGACATTGTCTTAGTATATAAGACTTAGAATGGAAAAAATGTGGAAAAGATGATAGATATAAAGTCTGCGCCAATTAATTCTGTTTTGAAGATATTGTTGCAGGATAAAACTTCAAAGAAAAATATAATATGGGCAACCGACACATATGCAGAGTATGGTGAAGGATTCTTGGATTATGAGCAAATAAGTGCCGGATTTCTTGTCTATCATGCTGATATTATAAAGCCTAGGATAAAAAAGACTTTGGAAGCACAGGTAGACAGAACGAAAAAGAGAGCTGAGGTTTTTACTCCTGCTTGGCTTTGCAATAAGATGAACAATTACTGTGATGAAGAATGGTTTGGCAGAAAAAGTATTTTCAATATTGAAAATAATGATAATACCTGGACAGTTATAGAAAAAAAAGTAGAGTTTGAGAATGCTACATGGCAAGAATATGTGGATTCCAGAAGACTTGAGATAACGTGTGGAGAAGCGCCGTATTTAGTTTCAAGGTATAATGCGGCAAGTGGAGAATTTATAGAACCTACAAAAAATAGAATAGGCATACTTGATAGGAAACTTAGAATAGTAAATGAAAATACAGATGACTATGATACATGGATAAAGTGGGCATTAAGAGCTTTTGAGTCGGTATACGGTTATGAATATCAGGGTGATAATCTTTTGATAGCAAGGATAAATATGCTATTGACATTCACAGATTACTATGAGGAGCGTTGGAAGAGCGCACCTGATAGTAAATTGCTTAATGATGTAGCAAAAAAGATAGTATGGAATATATGGCAGATGGACGGACTAAAAGCTACATTACCACTTGGAAAGCCATATGAAGAGTGCTATCAAATATCTTTTTTTGATAATAATGAAGATTCAAATGGTAAAGAGAATAAGGCAGTACCATGTAAAATATATGACTGGAGAAGAGACCGTTCAATACTGTTTAAAAAGCTGGAGGATATGAAGATGGGAAAGAAAATGTTTGATTATATAATAGGAAATCCGCCGTATCAGGATACAACAATAGGTGATAATATTACTTACGCTCCACCAATATACAATAAATTTATGGATGAATCTTATAAATTAGCAGATAGGGTTGAGTTAATACATCCTGCAAGATTTCTCTTTAATGCAGGTAGTACTCCTAAAGCATGGAATAAAAAAATGTTAGAAGATAAAAATTTTAAAGTACTTAAATATGAGGAAAATAGCAGTAATATTTTCCCTAATACAGATATTAAAGGTGGAATAATCATATCTTATAGAGATGACAAAAAACATATGGTGCAATAGAAATTTTCACACCATATATTGAATTGAATAGTATACTTAAGAAAGTGATTCATAGGCAGGATTTCAAAGCATTGGAAAATATAATTGTAACAAGTTACGCTTATCACTTTTTAGATAATGTATATGCTGATTATCCAGATGCAATAGGTGCTTTAAGTAGTGGTCATGAATATGATTTCAAGTCTAATGTTTTTGAAAAAATGCCACAAGTTTTTACTGCAGAAAAAATAGATGACGGTCAAGAATACTTGAGAGTTCTTGGTAGAATAAATAATGAAAGAGTATATAGATTTATTGCTTCTAAATATGTTAATGAAGTTAGTAATCTAAACTATTATAAAGCATTTATGCCGGGAGCTATTGGAACAGGTGAGTTTGGACAAGCATTAACACTACCTATTGTTGGATATCCCAAAGACGCGTCAACCGAGACGTTTTTGAGTATAGGTAAATTTGATTCCATTGAAGAGACTGAAAATGTAATTACTTATGTGAAAACAAGATTTTGTAGAACGTTATTAGGAGTTTTGAAGAAGACGCAAGCAAACACACCAGGTAAGTGGGCATATGTTCCGCTTCAAGATTTCACATCAGATTCAGATATTGATTGGAGTAAATCTATAAATGAAATAGATTTGCAACTTTATAAGAAATATAATCTTGATAAAAAAGAGATTGAATTTATAGAAACACATGTAAAGGAGATGTCCTAATGGCAGCAATCAATATAAAGACAGCAATAAGAGTAAACCCGCAATGTTATGCCTATACCCTGCCTCAAGTGCCGTCAAAAAATGGTTGGACAAAGATTGGATTCACAGAAAGAGATGTAAATGTTCGTATAGCGGAACAACTACATACTGCCGGACTTAAGCCTAATATTTGCTGGCATTTACTGGCGACATACAGAACTGAACCGTTTGGAAATTTTACAGATAAAGACTTTCATCTATACTTGAAGAAGCTGGGGTTTGAAAGAGAAAGTGGTACGGAGTGGTTTAAGATTGATCCAAATATTGCCAAGTCAAAGTATAATGATTTCACAGAGAACCATGGGGTAGTAAATGATGCTACAGACACAGCTTGCCCATATACACTTAGAGATGAGCAAAATGATGCAGTCGAGATAACCTTGAAATATTTCAATTCTCATAAAAATGGTGAATTTCTTTGGAATGCAAAGCCACGTTTTGGAAAAACACTTGCTGCATATGATTTATGTAAGAGAATGAAAGCTAAAAATATTTTGATTGTGACCAATCGTCCGGCTATAGCTAACTCATGGTATTCAGACTATGAGACATTTCTTGGAACAGAGTCAGGATTTTATTTTGTCAGTAGTGTGGATGGAATAAAGGACAAGAAGTATGTATATAGTCGCAGTGAGTATGTGGATAAAGTCAGTAAAGAAGATAATGATGACAGAGGATGCATACAGTTTGTCAGTTTACAAGATCTCAAGGGTTCTATATATTTTGGCGGTCAATATGACAAGCTTATGGAGATAAGTGATACAAAGGATGAAAAAGGAAATTATAAGGGAATACTTTGGGATATACTGATAATAGATGAAGCACATGAGGGTGTGGACACGTATAAGACAGATATAGCTTTTGATCATATCAGAAGATATCATACACTACATCTTTCGGGAACACCGTTTAAGGCGTTGGCAAATGATAAATTTTCACAGGATGCCATATACAACTGGACCTATGCTGATGAGCAGGCAAAGAAAAGGGATTGGGATCAGAAGGATGAGTTTGAGAACCCATATGAAAACTTGCCATGTTTGAATCTATATACCTATCAAATGTCGGAAATTATTAAGGATAAGCTGACTAAAGGTATAGAACTTGATAATAATATGGAAGAGTATGCTTTTGATTTGAACGAGTTCTTTGCGACAAATGAATCCGGTAAGTTTTTACATGATGTAGAAGTGGATAAATTCTTAGATGCATTGACAAAACTGGAGAAATTTCCGTTTTCTACAGATGAATTGAGAAATGAATTAAAGCATACATTTTGGTTGTTGAATAGAGTGGCAAGTGTTAAGGCTTTAGCCAAGAAACTTGAACTCCATCCTGTATTTAGTAAATATAAGGTGGTGGTTGCTGCAGGCAACGGAAAACAGGATGATGATGAGAATAGGAAGTCTTTTGATCGTGTTACTGAAGCGATAAAAAACCATGATAAGACTATTACACTTTCAGTTGGACAGCTCACTACAGGCGTTACTATAAAGGAGTGGAGTGCGGTTTTAATGCTGTCAAATATGTCATCACCTTCGCTGTATATGCAGGCTGCATTCCGTGCACAAAACCCATGTTTATTCAAAGGTAGCGATGGTGGATTTTACAGAAAAGAGAATGCATATGTATTCGATTTTGATCCGGCTCGAACACTGACGATTTTTGAAAAGTTTGCAAATGATTTGATTCCTAAAAATTCCGGATATACTACAGATATTGAAAAAAGAAAAGATAATATAAAGGCATTGTTAAACTTTTTTCCTGTATACGGTGAGGATAATAGTGGTGAGATGACACTTTTAGATGCGGAGTCTGTACTTTCTATACCGAGACATATATATGCGAGAGAAGTTGTAGAGCGTGGATTTATGTCAAATTTTCTATTTGCGAATATTTCAGGTATATTTGCGGCACCAAGAGAAATCATTGATGTTATCAACAATATGCAGGCAATAGAAGAACCGAAGGCGTTGAACAGAGTGAATGTAGATGAAAATACAGCTGATGAGCTATGTATCAATGATAACGGGATTGTAGAGTTATCTACAGAACAAGTAATTGGAACTGCAAAGGACTTGTTTGGTGAAAAGATATATTCGACTGTAAGCACAGGATTAGAAAGTATGGCTGATGAGATTGTAAAGGATCGTGAAGCTAATCCACAACCGAAAAAGAACGAACTTGATGAGCTACAAAAGAAGTTCAGCAAGCCTTTAACTGATATTATGATGGAAACAGTTAAACAGAAATATGGTAATGATTTAAAGAAATCCACACAAAATCAGCTTGAAAGAGATATTCATAATAAGGCGTCTGTTATTGTAAAACATGAATACGGCGAGTATGCAATAAACGCAAATAAACTTGAAAAAGAGAAGGAAGAAAAAATTGTCGAGGCACAAAATAGAGGAGCTTCGATGGTAGATATAAGTAAGCTTGATGAAGAGTACAATAATAGAAAAAAAGAAAACTACAATCAGCTAATACAGGATATTAAGGACAAGCTTAATAGTGAGGAAGCAATTAAAAGCATGACTTATGATATAGTGGAAACTGTAGAGACTGAAAAGCTTAACAAAGAGAAAGAGTATATCGAAGGCAGTGTGAGAGATCATTTGAGAGGTTTTTCAAGAACTATTCCGGCATTCCTTATGGCATATGGCGACGAGAGTACAACTCTTGAAAATTTTGATACACTGGTTCCGGAAGATGTTTTTTTTGAGGTTACAAAAAGTACACAAAGTGATGAGGGTGTGACATTAGCACAGTTTCGCATGCTTCGTGATGGTGGATTCTACTATGAAAAGGATGAGCATGGTAATGAAATAAGAGATGAGAAACATAAAAAATATTTTGAGGGACATCTTTTTGATGAGGTGGTATTTAATGATGCGGTTACAGAATTTATGAAGAAGAGAGCTGAACTTGCTGACTATTTTAGTGAATCCAATAATGGTGATATATTTGATTATATTCCGGCTCAAAAGACAAATCAGATTTTTACACCTAAGCCGGTAGTAAAAGATATGGTAGATAGACTTGAAAAAGAAAATCCGAATTGTTTCGACGACCCTGAGGCTACATTTGCAGATCTCTATATGAAATCCGGCATGTATATTACAGAAATAGTAAAAAGACTTTTTCAAAGTAAAAAAATGAAGGAACTTTTACCGGATGAAACTGTAAGACTGAATCACATATTTGCCAATCAGGTTTACGGATGTGCACCAACAGAAATCATCTATCAAATTTGCCGAAGATACATACTTGGTTTTAGTGATAGAATCAAGATTGAAAAAGATAATATCAAGCTTTGCGATACATTGGAATATGCAAAAAATGGTAAATTGGAAGATAAGATGAGAGAATTGTTTGGGTTTGATGCATAATAGATTTTATTTATTAAAAAAGGGGCAGATAAATATAATGAAAGGATCAGAAGATATTATAGGAGCATTCAGATCAGTTACAGAAGCTAATAGAAAGATGCTTTCAAGTATAAATACTGAATCTATACAAAGAGTAAATAATATGATATCTGGAGCTATAAATAGGTCTACATTATGTGGATTAGCTTTTGATGTTAATGAATACTTAAATTTAAAAGAAAAAGTGAGTGGAGTATTTACTAATACGTATTTGAATTCGATAGATACAAGTATTTTTCCTCAAAGAATGATAAATGATATTGCAGATATGCAAGCTTCAGTAGCAGTAATAGGGAATATCACAGATATGACAAGTATGCTAAGAGGGTTAGAATTCAATTTAGCAAAAGCAGATATAGACGGTTGTGTTAATGTGGTACAAGGTGCATTAAATAAAAATACATTAAAGATTCAGGATTTTGCTTTTTTAAAAAATTCTAAAATAGTAGAAGTATTTAAAGATATGGGAAATGTCTTATCTTTACCACAAGGATTTATAAGTGATATCAATAGTATAAATAAATCAGCTGTTATTAAAGTTATGAATAATGATAATGATATTTCATTTAGAATTGATTCGCATAAATTTGTAGATAATAGTTCGGGTAATACTATAACTATAGGAGAAATGAATAGTATTTGTGCAGCAGGAGATGTCTTGGAAGGTATTTCAGCTGATGAAAAATTTAGTGAGACTGAATTGATGGATTTTATGGCTTTCTTGGATTCAAGCCCAATGATGGCAATGTATAATGATGTAGGTAAGAAGATTTTTAATATCATAAATAATTTTAATAAAACTATTTCATTCGATAAAAAATGTTATTATCATTGTAGAGCAAGAAGTAATAGCGAACCTCCATTTGTTTGGGAACAGATGAAAGCTGCACCATATGGCTTTACATTTCCAGGACGTTATAATCATGCCGGACAATCATATTTTTACTTTGCAGATACAAAAGATGGAGCTGAGAAAGAAATAGGAAAGCATATGAGTGAAAAGGACAGAAAAATAAAAATACTTCAAACAGTTGAGTTGGGAGTTAGAGGGAAAGTGAATTTAATAGATCTTTCTGCAAAGAGTATGAGAGGATTGAATACTTTTTTGAGGTACATAAGATTTCCATTAGAAAATGATAAAAGCAGTCGGCCTAGAGTATATTTGATACCATCATTTGTGTCAGAATGTTGTAGACAATGCAATATAGATGGAATTAAGTATTATGGCGGAAAAGACTATTCAAATTATGTTACTTGGAGTGATGGATATTATAAGTTTATTAGGAATGTTTAACTTAATGTAATAGCCTTTTTACGGTATAAGGAGAGAGTATGAATAAAAAACTGTATTTAAATTATAGTGGATTTGCTGTGGTGCATATGAATTTTATAGGGAGTTTCAGGTAATACAGAAGAGTGATAAACTATAAAATATTTTGATATATAATATCTTGCTTTGTAAGAGCACATATGCTACAATATTGTGGTTGTGAATAGGGCGATGGTCCTCTGGAAGAAATTTTAAGAACATCAAAATAATAGGAGGTTTCACATGAATGATTTGATAAGAAGTATTGAGGCAGAACAGCTTAAGGCAAATGTTGATGACTTTAGTGTAGGTGATACAGTAAGAGTACACAACAAGATCCGCGAGGGTAACAGAGAGAGAATCCAGATTTTCGAGGGTACAGTTTTAAAGAGACAAAACGGCGGTGCAAGAGAGACTTTCACAGTAAGAAAGAACTCAAACGGTATCGGTGTTGAGAAGACATGGCCTTTACACTCTCCATCTGTTGACAGAGTAGAAGTTGTAAGAAAAGGTAAAGTTAGAAGAGCTAAATTATATTATCTTCGTGACAGAGTCGGTAAGGCTGCTAAGGTTAAAGAAGCAGGCGCAAGATAATCTGAACTTGATATTTTTAACGGCTGCTACATATGTAGCAGCCGTTTTTTACATAAATCTGAACAAACCGATAACTTTTCCAAGGATAGTGACCTCCTTTACCAAAATAGGTTCCATAAAATCATTCTCAGGTTGTAATCTGTAGTAATTGCTTTCTTTAAAAAATCTCTTTACAGTAGCTGAATCATCAATAAGAGCAACTATGATATCACCGTTTTTAGCAGTGTTTTGCTTAGCCACTATTATCTGGTCTCCGTCATAGATACCGACATTTATCATAGATTCTCCCTTGACCTTTAACATAAAAATATCAGTGTTGGGCAGAAATTCTGTGGGAATAGGGAAGTAGTCTGAAATATTCTCTGTAGCAAGCAGCGGCATACCTGCAGCTACCGTGCCCACCATGGGAACATTGACCACCTCTCTGCGTGTGAGGTTGAAGTCATCGTCGGTTATCTCTATAGTTCTGGGTTTTGACGGGTCCTTTCTGATATAACCTTTTTTCTCAAGGGTGTTGAGCTGAGCATGTACTGAAGATGTGGATTTAAGTCCTACAAGTTCACCGATTTCACGAACAGAAGGCGGATAGCCCTTTTTCAAGATGGAATCCTTGATAATATTATAAATTTCTTCCTGTTTTTGTGTTAATGGATCCATAAAATCTCCTTTATATGGGTATAGTTATACATCTATCCTAACATATGTTCGATTAAAATGCAAACAAAAGTTCGAAAAGCTGATTTGCCAAATAAAAAAAGCCTTGAAAACTCAAGACTTTTAAATGGAGATGACGGGAGTTGAACCCGTGTCCAAAAAACAATTCCCTGTTCTTCTACTATTATAGTTGCTTGTCGAAATTCCCCTTAAAAACAGTCAAACAACAAACTGTAATCAAGAGTAGCTTCATAATACATCTATATACTCAAAGCTTTGTATATAAGGTTTCTCACATAAGTCGATACAGATTCTATAAGTGTGAGTGCTTATAGGTCTGCAGCTGCCTTAGGCAGCGTATGCTAAATTTTCTTCAGCGTTTATATTTAATTTTGCCATTTAACGCATTGCATACGAATAGCTTCACCAGCTGCATGTTCCCTGTCGAAACCGGTACATCCCCAAAGTGAAAGTAAACACCTCGTCTACCGATATATTTTAACATATATCCTGATAAATTCCACTTAAAAATTTCTTACATATAGTGTTTTTGATAACAGGTTATAAAATATACATATAACACTAATCTTTACTTTTATCATAAATTATTTTACTATAAAGGGCATGATACTTTCCGAATAGGTACGGAGTGCTCAACTTTATAAACTGAAGTATCAGGCATAAAGTGTTATAGAAAGAAGAGATATGTTCAATATAGATGTAAAACTTACAAAGGAGGACGAGTCTGAGGTACTTAGGTATCTTCAGCACAACGGTAAAGATATAGATGAAAATCTGCACTCACAGGTACTTGAGTGTATGGAGAAAGTAAATGACGTTGCAAAGCCGAACTTTGTATTTAGAGAATGGGATTTGGAAGAAAAGGGAAAGTTTCCGAAAGAGCTGGATTTCTTTGTCGGAAACAGTATAAAAAAACATATAAAAGATTGTCATAAGCTGATTTTGATGGCGGCAACTATCGGAATAGGAGTTGACAATGCTATAAGAAAAGAAGAACTTAAGAATGTGGCAAATGCACTGATTATGGATTCATGCGGCTCAACGCTTATAGAAGCTGTATGTGACAGTATAGAGGCAAGCTTCAGAGAGCAATATTTAAAAGAAAACAATTATTTGACATTCAGATTTTCACCGGGTTACGGAGATTTGCCTATTACGATACAAAAACAGTTTGTGAATGTTGTCAATGCCACCAGAAGAATAGGAGTCAATGTCAGTGACAGCGGAATAATGTTGCCGAGAAAGTCGGTTACAGCTATAATCGGAGTCAGTGACCAAAAATTGGAGACACTTAAAAAGACTTGTGCAGGATGCAATCTTTTAAAATCATGCAGGTATAGAAAGATAGGAGTTAGATGTTATGCATAATTTATTGATACTTGACGGAGCAATGGGTACGATGCTTCAGGCTGCCGGTATGAAAGCGGGAGAACATCCTGAGGTTTTCGGATTTGATAATCCCGAAATAGTTAAAAATATACATTTAAAATATATAGAAGCAGGAAGTAATATAATCTATGCCAATACCTTCGGAGCAAATGCACATAAGCTTGAAGGCTGTAAGATAGATGTGGATACCGCCATAAAGACTGCAATTCAGTCTGCAAAGGAGGCGGTTGTCGAAAGTAAAAGAGATGTGAAAGTGGCACTTGATATAGGTCCTATAGGAGAGCTTTTGGAGCCGCTTGGTGTACTCAGATTTGAAGATGCCTACGATATATATAAGGAGATGGTGGTTGCCGGTGAAAAGTACGGTGCCGATATTATTGTATATGAGACCTTTACAGATCTCTATGATGTAAGGGCAGGTGTGCTTGCAGCAAAGGAAAATACCAAACTTCCTGTTTGGGTAACTATGACATATGAGACCACAGGAAGGACATTTACCGGAACAAAGATAGAGTCAATGGCGGTGACACTTGAGGGACTTGGAGTGGATGCGATAGGATTTAACTGTTCACTCGGGCCTAAGGAAATATTGCCGCTTGCAAAGAAGCTTAAGGAATGGACGACATTGCCTATTATAATAAAGCCTAATGCCGGACTTCCGAATCCTTCTACAGGAGAATATGACCTTCATGCAGCCGATTTTGCAAAGCTTATGGCTGAGTATAAAAGTTTGGGTATATCATATGCAGGCGGTTGCTGCGGTACGGCTCCTGATTTTATAAAGGAGCTTAAGTCGGAGCTGGATGCTACAGAGGATAAAGACATTAAAAGCGTTAAGGTAAAGACAGGTATATGTTCGGCAAATGAGATGGTGGAGCTTAACGGGGTAAGAGTTGTAGGAGAAAGATTGAATCCTACAGGTAAAAAAAGATTCCAGGAAGCGCTTTTAAACCATGAGATGGAATATATCTGCAAGGTGGCTATAGAAGAAGAGGAATCAGGTGCGGACATACTTGATATCAATGTAGGTGTACCGGGCGGTGATGAAGTTGCACTGATGATAGAAGCCGTAAAGGCGGTACAATCTGTAGTTAATATTCCTTTGCAGATAGACTCATCAAATCCTGAGGCAATAGAAGCCGGACTTCGTGTATACAACGGCAGAGCTATAGTAAACTCGGTAAATGCCGAGGATGAAAGACTTGATCTCATACTTCCTATTGTAAAAAAGTATGGTGCGGCAGTTATAGGACTGGCTCTAAATGAGAACGGACTTCCTACTACCGCAAAACAAAGAGTAGACAATGCAAGTCATATACTGGAAAAATGCCTTGAATACGGTCTGAAGAAAGAAGATGTTATCATTGACTGCCTTACACTTACAGTTTCTGCACAGCAGGATCAGGCAAGAGAGACTCTTGAGGCGGTAAGAATGGTAACAAATGATCTCGGACTGCACACAACTCTCGGAGTCAGCAATATATCTTTCGGTTTGCCTGCAAGAAGCCATATTACGGAGAATTTCCTTATACAGGCAATGTATGCAGGACTTGATTTGCCTATAGTGAACCCGAATATTGAAGGTATTATGAATGCAATATACTCATTTAAGGTGCTTTCAGGAGAGGATAAGGACTCCGTAAAATATATTGAGAGATTTGCAACCGTAAAGGCTGAAACCAAGGTGGTAGCGGTATCGGAAAACGGTGAAGTGACTAAGGAAGTTGTACAGGATGCCATATTAAAGGGACTTAAGGAAGAGACTTATAATAATGCAAAGAAGCTTTTGGAGACAAAGGATGAACTTGAGGTAATAAACGAGTATCTTATTCCTGCACTTGATACTGTAGGAGATTTATATGAAAAACAGGTAATATTCCTGCCGCAGCTTATCAACGCCGCCAATGCGGCAAGCTCAGCCTTTGAGCTTATTAAAGAAAGAATAGCAAACAAAGGTGAGCACAATGTAAGCAAGGGTAAGATTGTGGTATGTACCGTAAAGGGCGATATCCACGATATCGGAAAGAATATAGTAAAGGTAATACTTGAAAACTACGGCTACAGAATGATAGACCTGGGAAGAGATGTGGATATCAAAAATGTGGTGGATACCGTAGTCAGAGAGAATGTAAAGCTTGTAGGACTTTCAGCACTTATGACTACCACATTGCCTGCAATGAAAAAGACTATTGAAGAAATCAGAAAGGTGTCTGATGACTGCAAAGTTTGGGTAGGCGGTGCGGTGCTTACAAAAGAATATGCGGATGAGATGGGAGCGGATTTCTATGCACCTGATGCCAGAAGTTCGGTTGATATAGCAAAGACAGTTTTAGGATGATAAATTATGGAAAATATTAGAGACTATTTAAAGAACAATGTTTTGCTCTTTGACGGAGCAATGGGAACATACTATGATGAGCTTACAGATGACGGTATCGGATGCGAACTTGCCAATATCAAAAATCCGGAGCTTATAAAGGGTATTCACAACGAATATATTGACGCAGGAGCAAAAGCGATACTTACAAATACTTTTTCTGTAGGTATTGATGTGTTCAACGGAGACAGAAACTTACAAAAAGAGGTTGTCGTTGCAGGAATTGATATTGCAAATGAGGCCACAAAGGACAGAGCATATGTCTTTGCGGATATAGGACCTATACATACAGGCAGTAATGAGCTTGCATTTGAAGAGTACAAGGTTTTGATAGATATTTTTTTGGAAAAGGGAGTAAAGAATTTTCTGTTTGAGACAAGAAGCAGTACAAGCGGAATGGTACTAAGCGCCGAGTATATCAAAGAAAAATGCAGTGACGCCTTTATAACAGCTTCATTTGCGGTGATGCCTGACGGATATTCAAGTGAAGGATATCAATATAAAGCATTGTTTACAGAGATTATAAACTCCGGTGTTTTTGATGCGGTAGGACTTAACTGTGTATCCGGAGCCAATCATATGGCAAAGCTTTTAAAGGATGTGGATACAAAGGGACTTTATCTTTTTGCAAAGCCGAATGCAGGTTATCCTGTAGTAAGAGATGACAGAGTTTACTACAGTTCACTTGCCAACTATTTTGCAAATCAGATAGAGGACATTCTTGAGCTGGGTGTAAATATTGTGGGCGGTTGTTGCGGAACAACGCCTAAGCATATAGAGCTGTTAAAAAAGAGTATGAGCGGTAAACTTATAAAGCCGAGAAGAGCGATAAAGTCTGAAAAAAGTACTGCACAGAATATAAGAGTCAACAGATTCAAAGAAAAACTTGATCTTAGTCAAAAGCCTATAGCGGTGGAACTTGACTCACCAATAGATACAAATATTACAAAGTTTATAGACAATGCAAAAAAGATAAAGGCGGCAGGTGCGGATATTATTACTATTGCGGATAATCCTATAGCCAGAGCCAGAATGGACAGCTGCCTGCTTGCCTGCAAAGTGAGAAATGAACTTGACTTTGATGTACTTCCGCATATGACTTGCAGAGACAGGAATGTAAATGCTTCAAGAGGACTGCTGCTGGGTGCCAATGCAATGGGAGTTGACAATGTACTTGTAATCACAGGAGATCCGATACCTAACGCTCAAAGAGATGAGATAAGATCCGTATTTGAGTTTAATTCGGTGAAGTTTGCAAACTTTATCAATTCTTTAAATAATGATTTATTTGAAAGTCCAATGAATATCTGCGGTGCATTGAATGTAAACTCGAGGAACTTCAGTGCGGAGCTAAAGAAAGCTGTCAGAAAACAGGAAAACGGTGTAAAGGTACTCTTCACACAGCCGGTTTTAACCAAAAGGGCAATAGACAATCTAAAGATTGCAAGAGAAAACTTGGATATTAAGATAATGGGCGGAATCATTCCGATTGTAAGTGAGAGAAATGCAAGATATATGCAAAGTGAAGTAAACGGCATATATATTACCGATGATATCGTAGAAAAGTATATCGGTAAGGAAAGAGAAGAGGCGGAAGAGATTGCACTTTCAATGTCCAAAGAGATAGCAAATGAAATCTACGATTTGGTAGACGGATATTATCTGATTACTGTTTTAAACAGAGTAAACTTGATGGAAAGACTTATAAAGACAGTTAAAGAGGTTTGTGAAAGCAAATAAAAGGGCAAAAGCCCTTTTATCCTCTGAGTTTTTCTACACATTTTTTTAATATTTCAAAGGTTTTATTGACCTCATCTTCCGTATTGTACTTGCTTAATGTAAGTCGCAGGGAGGATGAGGCTCTTTTTTTATCATTTGAAATTGCCATAATCACATGTGAAGGGTCTATACTGCCGGTAGTACAGGCTGAGCCGAGAGAAGCACATACACCGTTTTGATTTAATAAAATTAAGAGCAGCTCACCGCTTATGTTTTCAAAGTAAATATTTATATTGTTAAAAAGCCTGTTATCCATATCTCCGTTTATATGAGAGTCTTCTATATTTTCAAGTATCAAAGAAAATAACTTATCTCTAAGGGATTTTACATATAAGCTTTCTTTATCCAAGGTTTCATAGGAGTTTTTCAAAGCATTTGCCATAGCGATTATCCCGAAAGTATTTTCTGTTCCCGCTCTGCGATTTCTTTCCTGACTGCCGCCATGTATTAAAGATGTAAGCTTGATACCGCTTCTTATATATAAAAATCCGACACCCTTCGGTGAGTGGAATTTATGCCCGCTTGCACTGAGTAAATCAATATTCATCTCATTCACATCAATAGGAAGGTGTCCTACAGCCTGTACAGCATCGGTGTGGAATAAGATATTGTGCTCACGGGCAAGCTTTCCAATCTCTTTAATCGGCTCTATAGTGCCTATTTCATTGTTTGCAAACATTATGCTTATAAGGACGGTATCCTCTCTTATGCCTGACTTCAGCTCATTTATATCAATAATCCCTTTTTCATCAGTACCTATATAAGTGACTTCATATCCTTTTTTTTCAAGATAAGAGAGTGTATGCAGTACAGAGTGGTGCTCGATCTTTGAACTGATGATATGCTTTCCCTTATTTTCCATAAGTTCACAGGACTTTATAATTGCCCAGTTATTTGCTTCACTGCCGCCTGAAGTAAAATAGATCTCATTATATCTTGCACCGATAAGATCTGCAATCATCTCTCTGGCATCTTCCATATCGGACTTTACATCATTTGCCATAGAATAGCTTGATGAAGGATTTACATAGTTTTCAAATAAATATTTTTTTGCTATATCAAAAGCCTCCTTATCCACAACAGTGGTGGAGGCATTGTCCATATATATCATAGTACTCCTGTTCTTTATAAAACTTTACATTGACATATTATAAATAAAATTATTATAAAATAAAATAGTAATGATAAGATTTGTGCTAAGGACATAAATAAAAAAGTATGATAAAATTATGTGGATTTTAAAAGTAAATTGATATTTATCGGAGAATATATGGAAAAGAAAAAAGTAGTGGTAGGTATGTCGGGAGGAGTAGACTCCTCAGTGGCAGCCTATCTTTTAAAAGAAGCCGGATATGATGTCACAGGTGTGACTATGCAGATATGGCAAAGTGAAGATGAAGAGGATATGTCCGGAAGTGGAGGTTGTTGCGGCCTTTCAGCTGTGGATGATGCCAGAAGGGTGGCAAGAGATATCGGCATACCTTATTATGTAATGAATTTCAGAGATGAATTCAAAGATAAGGTAATAGATTATTTTGTAAATGAATATGTGCAGGCAAGGACACCTAATCCATGTATAGCCTGCAACAGATATGTAAAATGGGAATCTCTTTTAGAGAGAAGTATGATGCTTGGGGCTGATTATATTGCTACAGGGCATTATGCAAGAATAGAAAAGCTTGAAAACGGAAGATATGCACTCAGAACATCAAAAACAAGTGCAAAGGATCAGACCTATGCACTTTATAATCTTACACAGGAGCAGCTTTCAAGAACATTGATGCCTGTGGGAGATTATGAAAAGGATGAGATAAGAGAGATTGCAAAGAAGTTCAATCTCAGAGTGGCAAATAAGCCTGACAGTCAGGAAATCTGCTTTGTTTCAGACAATGACTATGCCTCATTTGTGGAAAATGAAATAGGCAAAAAGATGCCTGAGGGAAACTTTGTGACAGCTGACGGAGAGATACTTGGAAGGCATAAAGGAATACTTCATTATACCATCGGACAAAGAAAAGGACTTGGTATAGCGCTTGGACATCCTATCTTTGTTACCGAGATAAGACCTGAGACAAATGAAGTTGTAATAGGTGAAAATGATGATGTTTTCGGATACAGTCTGGAGGCCGACAAATTGAACGCCATGGCGGTTGAAAAGTTTTATGACGGTATGAGAGCTGTCGGAAAGATAAGATATTCACATAAGGGTGAACACTGTACAATTAAGGTACTGGGAGAAGACAGGATAAGAATAGACTTTGATGAAAAGGTAAGAGCAATCACACCGGGACAGGCGGTTGTACTTTATGATGAAAGCGGACTTGTACTTGGAGGCGGAACAATTATAGGAAGATGCGACTAAAATAATGTGATATGTGCAATAAATTAGGTATAAGAAAGACTTTTGTAATTTAAAGCAACGTAAGGAGGCTTTGAAATATGAAAAAACATAAAATACTAACAAGTATTATTATAAGCTATATAATTGGAGTACTGAGTGTAGCAGTGCTCAATTTCGGCTTTTGTGTAGATACAAAATCTATGTATGACTCAGTCATAGAAATGGTAGCTGATTATGTAATGTCTTCGCTTTTTTTAGGGGCTTTTATTGCTGCGATATATGTATACCCGATTATGCTCACTATATATCAGGTAATATTGCTTTTTTATGAAGCAAAAAATAGGCTTTTAGAATCCGGAATATATTTTGATCAAATAGTGATTTGGTACGGATTTATTTTAGAAGGACTTTATATTGCAGTAGTAAAAGATGCAACAGGGTCTGACTGGAGTGAAGTGCTGACAAATTCAGAAACACATACACCTATCTTCACAGGAGCGGGACTCACAATTTGTGTACTATGCTTTATAGGTCTTATAGGATATTACTATCTGAGGATTTGTTCACTAAAAAAAATACCGCCTTTACTTGCAGTGTTTTCAATATCTGCTATGTATATTTGGTTAGTTGTAATAGTTGTTTTCACTGTACAGGTATTTGGTAGTAGTGGAATGGTAGATAGATATTCTGATTTATACCTATTGATTTATCCTTTTTGTATTGCTTGCATTATAGTAAGGACAATTCTTTGTAAGGTTCGTGAGTGGAATGAACTTGAGATGGAAAGAGAAAAGATACAAAATAATGTAACTTTAAATTTTTTAGATAAAATACTGTCAAATTCAAAACTTTGGCCTATATATGCCCTTATTCTTATGCTGCCGTTGTTTGGAATCATTATAGGTATATTATTACTTTTCGGTCAGGCACCGGATTCAGTTATAAAGGCATGGACTGAAACTGCAGATTGGACATTGTCACTAAAGGAAGCACCTCAAAATATTTATTATGATGAGCATTATCTTTGTACTGTGGCGGCAGGCGGGCACAGAAAAGTGGTAAAACCCATAAGAAAGGGAATCCGTCATGGTCACGAAGTTATAGTAAACAGACAGCTCTGCATAGCAAATGCTTTTGAACAGATTTTAGAGGAAAAAACACCTCGCTTCCATAAACTTGTGAGGGGAGTATATGACCGCTACGGCTTTCCCGTTGCAAGACTTATAAAGAGCAAATGGATTGCAGATATTATATATATTATGATGAAACCCTTAGAATGGATATTCCTGGCGGTAATATATATGAGCGATGTACATCCGGAAAACAGAATAGCTACCCAGTATATGGGCAAAATAAAAAAACTCCCTTAAATGGGAGCTTTTTAAATTTCACGGAGGCGAAGAGATTCGAACTCTCGTGCCACGAAAAAGTGACAACCTGATTTCGAGTCAGGCTCGTTATGACCGCTTCGATACACCTCCGAGACATATTATACATTAAAATGCGCATTAAATCAACCTTAATAAATATTAAGAATTTCACAATAATTATATATAATATAGAAGAAACTCACATAGTAATGAAAATATCATTGTTAGAAAAATATAATTAGATTGAAAAAACAGACAATTTATAGTATGATATTGGCAACAATAAATATCACAGGAGGGTTTGACATGCGTTGTAAAAATTGTGGTTCTATGAATGCTGACGGAGCAAAGTTTTGTGAGAGTTGTGGTGCTGCCCTTGAGAGCGTGAATAAGCAGCAAAGCCAAAGTAACACCGAATCTAAGGTATCTAATCTTACAGGTAGTCCGGGAAGTTTGAAAAAACTACCTAAGAATATTATTTTCGGTGCGGCAGGTGCCGTAGCGGTTCTGTTTATTATAGTGATAGTTGCATTCGCTATGAATTCGGGTAAAGTAATTGATCTGAACAAATATATAAGCTTCGAGTCAAGCGGATATGACGGATACGGAAAGGCAAGTATAAGTGTTGATTGGGATAAACTTGAAAAGGATTACGGGAAAAAGGTAAAGTACAGCAGTAAGGGTAAGAAAGAATACGGAGTTTTGACCTATGCATTTGAACCGATGTCGGTTCTTCGTGATGCCGTATCGGAAATAAGTCTTGACAAGTCTGAGAAATCAAGTAACGGTGACAAGGTTAAGTACACATGGAAAGTATCTGATGATACAACAAAAAGTATAAATTATAAGTTAAAGTATAAGGACGGGGAATTTGAAATAAAAAAATTAAATGAATTGAGTAAATTCGATCCGTTTGAAAATGTAAAGTTAAGTTTTTCAGGAATTGCACCGAACGGTAGGGCCGAGATTGAGTACAGCGGCGGTGGTGATATATTGCATGAATACAATTTTAAACTTGATAAGTTTGATAAACTGAAAAATAATGATACTGTTACGGTAAGTCTTAATCTCGATGAAGATAAAATAGCTTCTATGGCAGACATGTACGGAAGAATACCTGAGAAGATGAGCCAAACTTACACTGTATCAGGACTTGAAACCTATGTAACACAGTACAGTGAATTACCTCAGGATTTCATAAAAGAAGTAAACGATAAGGCAAAAGAGGTTGTAAAGGAATATACGGACAGTGCATACGGCGAAGGTACTACACTTTCAGATCTTAAGTATGAGGGTTATGCACTGAAGACCGATTTGGATGAAGTATATAACGGATTGTATATTGTCTACAGCAGAGTACTTACAAGTACAGACAGTAAGTATGTAACCACCAAGATGTATTATCCTGTAGCTTTCAGGACATTGATGTTGACAGATAAAGTAACTTATAAGAGCGGTCCGGAGATTATAGGAAAGTCAAGCTATGTCACAGGAGATTCAAAGGAATCAAAGGGATATAAGCGTCCATATGATTTTCTTGAGCGATATAGGAGTGAAAATGTGACGGCAGGGGACGGATTTGAAAAGTTTGAACACGAGTCATATGTGCATAAGCTTGAGGATATGACGGATGAGTACAGAAAGTCTTTACAGGATCAGGCAAGACTGACTTTGGATGCTTACATTGCCAAGGATTATAAACCGAATATGCAGGTATCCGATATACAGTTTGCAGGAGAGTATTTGCTGTATACTTCAGATGATAAGGAACAGTTCAACGGTACAAATATATACTATGTAATATTCTCTGCAAATTTATCCGATGCCAACGGTAAATTCCCTACCACTACCATTTATTATCCGGTGGAATATACCTATGTAATGAAATTAAGTGATGAGGACTTTTTAACGGCAAACAGATCAGATATTGCTCTTAACTATTTGAGTCTTCCAAACACTTGGGATACAACAAGAGGATATGCAGACGGTAATGAAATGTACAAGAATCTTATAAGTTGTCGCGATAAATTATATGAGCATCAGGTAAGTGACAGTCTAAAGCAGTTCGGGGAATAGTTATAGATTCATTATACGAACGATTGTGGACAACAGTATAAAAAGGGGGACTGAAAGCGGTCAGCCCCTCTTTTATAACGTAACAGTTTGAATATCGGACAAATCTAAAGTAACAGTAGCTGTCTTAAAGTGTATTTCATATAATATCAATGAATCTCCGGCAAAGTCTATAGTGTTTTTATAGCCGGGTATCTTGTCACAAAAGCAATCTGCCAAATCAAAAACAGTTTTTTCGCTTCTTAGTGCAATTCCTCTTGCCTTTATATGCTCATTGCCTTTTTGGGGAATTGTTGTAAAGGCGACGTTTCTGTTTTGTTTAATTTCTTTTACTTTTTCATTATCTTTAAATGTCGCAAAGTATAGGACATTATTTTCAGGATTAAAATAATAGTTGACTATTCTGACATTTGGAGTGCCGTCTGTTCCTACGGTTGCCAAAGCAATTTCAGTCTGAGTATCCATAATTCGCCCGAATTCTTTTATTGTATCCATGAAAACCTCCGTTTCTATGATTAGTATAACAGATTTTTTCATATGAGTGTACAATATTTCTACACTTTACTGTAGTAGAGAAATAAAGTGTTGACAGTTATACTTTAGCGTGCTACCATAAGAAAGTGTTGAGGCAATGCAGTAAAGAAAGTTATGAGGTGTATTTATGAAAAAAATTTATTTACTTGGAGTTTTAGCAACAATTATGTTGGTAGGCTGTTCATCAGTAAAGACTACCGAAAGTTCATCAGCATCAACGGACGCAAGTGCATCAGAAAGTAAGTTGACAGATGAGACTTCTATTGCAGGTACAGACACTAATACAACTTTTACGGTGGGATTTGATAAAGATTTTCCACCTATGGGGTTTGTTGGAGATGACGGGGAATTTACCGGATTTGATTTAGACCTGGCAGCAGAGGTGGCAAAGCGACTGGGAAAAAAGATAAAGTATCAGCCTATAGCCTGGGATGCAAAAGATATGGAACTTACATCCGGTAATATTGACTGTATTTGGAACGGCTTCAGTACAAAGAATAGAGAAGATAAATATACATGGACAAAGCCATATATGAAAAATGATCAGGTATTTGTGGTAAGATCTGATTCGGATATCAATTCGTTTGAGGATTTAGCAGGAAAAACGGTGGAGGTTCAGATGGATTCGTCAGCCGAAGCGGTATTAAAAGAAAATACAGAACTGTCAGGTACATTTGGTAAATTACAGACTGTGGCTGATTTTAACACAGGTTTTATGGATCTTGAAATGGGTGGTGTGGATGCTTTGGCTATGAATAGCGTTGTGGCAAATTATCAGATCACAAAAAGAGGTGGAAAAGGCTTCAAAGTTTTGGATAAGCCGGTTTCAAGTGAAGAATATGCGGTAGGATTTAAACTTGGAAATACAATGTTGAGGGATGAGGTACAGACGGCACTTGAAGAGATGAAGGCAGACGGTACATTAAAGAGTATTTCTGAGAAATGGTTCGGTAAAGATGTTACTACATTAGAGTAACAGCATATGTAGTGAACAATAATTTTCATTGTCTTTAAATGTCGCAAAGTATATGACATTAATACAATATGGAAAAGGGTTTATCAAGCCGATATTCGGGGCAACTTGCTTCCAACTTGGAATAGACATAAAAGCTTATTTGATGTATACTTTTTTCGTATGGGATATCGTCAGATATCGTCTAAATAAGTAACAGATATGTAGAAGAAGGGGAAGCCATGATTGACATTAAGTTTTTAAGAGAAAATCCGGATGTCGTAAGACAGAATATCAAGAATAAATTTCAGGATTTCAAACTCCCGTTAGTTGATGAGGTTATCGAGCTTGATGAGAAGCTCAGAAAGACAAAAGTAGAGGCTGATGAGCTTAGATCAAAGAGAAACAAGATTTCAAAAGAAATCGGTACACTTATGGCACAGGGCAAGAAAGAAGAGGCCGAGCAGGTAAAGGCATCTGTAGCAAGCCTTGGAGAACAGCTTTCAAAGCTTGAGCCTGTTGAAGCCGAGCTTGAAGAGAAGATCAAAAAAGATATGATGACCATTCCGAACATTATCGACCCGAGCGTACCGATAGGTAAGGATGACAGTGAGAATGTAGAAATCGAAAAGTTCGGCGAGCCTTTTGTTCCTGATTTTGAGATACCTTATCATACGGATATAATGGAAAAACTGAACGGAATCGACCTTGACAGTGCAAGAAAGGTTGCAGGAAACGGATTCTATTATCTAATGGGAGATATAGCAAGACTTCATTCTGCGGTAATCTCATATGCAAGAGATTTTATGATTGACAGAGGATTTACATACTGTGTACCTCCTTTTATGATAAGATCCGAAGTGGTGACAGGAGTAATGAGCTTTGCCGAGATGGATGCTATGATGTATAAGATTGAAGGAGAGGATCTCTATCTTATAGGTACAAGTGAGCATTCAATGATCGGAAAGTTCATTGATACTATGAATGATGAGGCTAAGCTTCCGTATACACTTACATCTTACTCACCTTGCTTTAGAAAAGAGAAGGGAGCTCACGGTATCGAGGAGAGAGGTGTTTATCGTATCCACCAGTTTGAGAAGCAGGAGATGATAGTTGTTTGTAAGCCTGAAGAGTCAAAGATGTGGTATGACAAACTGTGGCAAAATACTGTAGATCTTTTCAGATCATTGGATATTCCTGTAAGAACTCTTGAGTGCTGTTCAGGTGATTTGGCAGATCTTAAGGTAAAGTCATGTGATGTTGAAGCATGGTCACCAAGACAGAAAAAGTACTTTGAGGTAGGAAGCTGTTCAAACCTTGGAGATGCACAGGCAAGAAGACTTAGAATCAGAGTAAAGGATGCCGACGGCAACAAGTACTTTGCACATACACTTAACAATACTGTTGTAGCACCGCCTCGTATGCTTATCGCATTCCTTGAGAACAATCTCAATGAGGATGGAAGCATCAGAATACCTGAGGTTTTAAGACCTTATATGGGTGGAAAAGCAGTTATAGGAAAATAATGGTTTACGCCCTGTGTACGCAGGGTGTATTTTTGAAAGGAGACTCTTTTGAATTTTTCGTTTGCACATTTTAATTTTAACGTTCTTGATTTGGAGAAAAGTTTGAAGTTTTATAAAGAAGCACTCGGACTTGAGCCTGTTAGAAGAAAAGATGCACAGGACGGTTCATTTACTTTAGTATATCTTGGAGATAAAAAGACAGGCTTTGAGCTTGAGCTTACATATTTAAGAGACAGAGAAGAACCATATAATCTCGGAGAACTTGAGTATCACCTTGCTATGGCTACAGAGGACATGAAGGCGGCTCATGAGCTTCATGAGAAGATGGGTGTTATATGCTATGAAAACCCTGATATGGGTATTTATTTTATAAACGACCCTGACGGATATTGGATTGAGATTGTACCAAGTAAATTATAGAGGTAAATATGGCAAAGATACAGATGATTACTCCACTTGTTGAGATGGATGGAGATGAGATGACAAGAATCCTGTGGAAGATGATAAAGGATGAACTTATACTTCCGTTTGTGGATTTAAAGAGTGAATACTATGACCTTGGATTAAAACACAGAGATGAGACTGATGATAGGGTAACTGTAGAGTCCGCCAATGCTACAAAGAGGCTCGGTGTGGCTGTAAAATGTGCTACCATTACTCCGAATGTCGCCAGAGTAAAAGAATATGACTTAAAGGAGATGTGGAAATCTCCAAACGGTACTATAAGAGCTATCTTAGACGGTACGGTGTTCAGAAAACCTATATTGGTAAAGGGTATTGAGCCGAATGTCAGAACATGGAAAAAGCCTATAACCATTGCCCGTCATGCCTATGGTGATGTATACAAAAATACGGAGATGATTATTGACGGGCCGGGTAAGGTTGAGCTTGTGTACACAGACAGTGAGGGTAATGAAACAAGAAGTCTTATACATGAGTTTAAGGGTGCAGGAATTGCACAGGGAGTTCACAATCTGGATTCTTCCATTGAAAGCTTTGCAAAGGCTTGCTTTGAATATGCTCTAAGTCAAAAAGAGGATTTGTGGTTTGCTACAAAGGATACCATATCAAAGAAGTATGACCACACATTTAAAGATACTTTTGAAGAAATATATAATGCAGAGTACAAGGAGAAGTTTGAAAAGGCGGGTATTACCTATTTCTATACTCTTATAGACGATGCCGTGGCAAGAGTGATGAAGTCCGAGGGCGGATTTATCTGGGCTTGTAAGAACTATGACGGAGATGTTATGAGCGATATGCTTTCATCCGCGTTCGGTTCACTGGCTATGATGACTTCGGTATTGGTTTCTCCTGACGGCTGTTATGAGTATGAGGCTGCACACGGTACAGTTCAAAGGCATTATTACAAGTATCTGAAGGGAGAGCCTACATCTTCCAATTCTGTGGCAACAATATTTGCATGGAGCGGTGCGCTAAGAAAAAGAGGAGAACTTGATAATCTTCCTGATTTGATTGATTTTGCAAACAGACTTGAAAAGGCTACCATTGACACTATAGAGTCGGGTAAGATGACCGGAGACCTCGGTGCAATATCAACATTGGAGAATATAACAGTTTTAAACAGTGAAGAGTTTATACATGAGATTGCAAAGCATTTGCAATAAATATATGGCAGTTTCCTTTCGGGAGCTGCCATTCTACATATTTTAGGAGAGAGATGGGATACAGATTTTATTTTGGCGCCTCAGGTGTGGGAAAGACCTACAGGGCTTTTAAGGATATTATAGATGAGGCTGTAAAAAACTTGGATAAAAAGTTTTTTATTATAGTACCTGAGCAGTTTACGATGCAGACTCAAAAAGATATAGTGCAGATGCATCCTAATCATGCAGTAAACAATATAGATGTACTCAGTTTTAACAGGCTTGCTTACAGAATATTTGAAGAACTTGATATAGAAAATCCTGAGGTTTTGGATGAACTTGACAAGGCGCTTATACTTAGAAGGGTTGCAAACAAGGTAGAGCTTAAGGCGTGGAAAAAGCAGTTCCAAAAGGCGGGATTTATTGACAGTATAAAGTCGCTTATTTCAGAGTTTATGCAGTATGATATCAGTGACGACTTTATAAGAGAGCAGGTAAACAACAGTGAAGTGGATTCGCTTCTTAAGATAAAACTTGAGGATATATATAATTTAAAGACGGGATTTGAGGAATATATTGCCGGAAAATATTTCACAAACGAGCAGATACTTGATATTTTGAATGAAAATATAGCAAACAGTGAATTATTAAGGGACAGTGTTATTTTATTTGACGGTTACACAGGCTTTACACCTATTCAAAACAGAATAATTTCAAACCTTATGAAGGTGGCGGCTGAACTCAGATTCAGTATAACTTTGGGTAAGGGAGTTAATCCGGATATCAGACTCTTAGAGAGTGATCTTTTCTTTATCAGCAGCAAGATGATTTCACAGATAAATGAGATGGCAAAGAAGGAGAATATAAAGAGATTGCCTGATATAAATTTGAATACCGGAGCGGTACACAGGTTTAAGAACTCAAAAGATCTTGGATTTTTTGAAGAGCATTTCCTCAGATATGACGGAAAAAAATCAAAAGAAGTCTCTGATATTGAGATAAATTACTGTATGAATCCTTTGGACGAGATAGATTTTGTTGCCAATAAAATACTTGGTCTTGTAAAGGATAATGACTACAGATACAGGGATATTGCGATAATCTACGGCGACCTTGAGGATGTGTCCGATGCACTGATAAACAGATTTCATCAGCTTGAGATTCCATACTATTTGGATGAGAAGATGGATGTTGACAACAATGAGTTGGTGGAGTTTATCAATGCCTGCATCGGAGTTATAAGTGAGAATTTTTCATATGATGCGGTAAACAGGTTTTTACGACTCGGACTTTTACATTTTGACAAAAGGCTTGTATCACTGCTTGACAATTATTTGCTTGAGACAGGTATAAAGGGATATAAAAGACTGCATTCGGAATTTACATATTTGCCGAAAAGTTTTAGTGAAACTGAATTAAAAGAGATAAATGAGTTCAAGGACTTTGCTCTTTGTAAGCTTGATACACTTTATACGGCAATAAGTAAGAGTAAGGTAAGCATAAAGAGTGCCCTTGGTGCTTTCAGAGAGATATTTACAAAGGAGAATATAGAAGAAAAGCTTGAAGATATAAAGTCGTCACTTGAAAAAATTAGTGATTTTAAAAGAGCGAGAGAGTATGAGGGAATATTTGAAGAGGTTATCAGCCTGTTTGACAGATTGGAGCTTGTACTTGAAGGTGAGAGTCTGACCAAAAAAGAACTAAGCGACCTCTTACATACAGGTTTTGAAGAGATAAAGCTTGGAATGATACCTGACAGGGTGGACAGAGTGGTAATAGGTGACTTAAAAAGAACCAGACTCGGCAGTATAAAGGCACTGTTTGTATGCGGCGCAAATGACGGAAGTCTGCCTACAGTCAAGGATTCCGGAGGACTTATAAATGACAGAGAAAAAAGAAAACTTAAGTCTTTGGGCTTTAACCTTTCGGATACAGTCAGAGAGGATTTGTATACAGGCAGATTTTATCTGTATCAGGTGCTTACAAAGCCTTCAGACAAGCTGTTTATAAGTTTTGCAGGTATGGACTTTGAGGGTAAGTCTTTGCGTCCGTCAATACTTATAAATATGGTAAAGTCGATATTCCCTCTTATAGAGATAAAAAGAAGCAGAGAGATGAATATATATTCAAGGTTTGAAGCAAAGGAATATCTTAGTGAAAATTTGAGAGGGCTTCGTGCAAAGGAAGTAACAGATGAAGACTTTATAAGATATATTGCGACATTCTTTGATAAGGAGTTTATAAAAAGACTCACAGAGGCTGCAATGTATGTATACAAGGACAGCGGAATAGGTGAGAGTGCAGCAAGAGAGTTGTTCGGTGATGAACTTCGTGTAAGTGTGACAAGGCTTGAAAACTATAACGCCTGTCCTTTTGAGCATTTTATAAGCTACGGGCTTGGAGTTGAAGAAAGGCAGATACATTCATTTAAAGCGTCGGATATAGGTACATTGGTACATGACATGCTTGAAAAATGTTTCAGATATGCAAAGTCAAGAAATAAAGTGATTGCAAAGATGGATGAAGCGGACCTTTTCTCGCTGGTTGATGAGGCTGTAAACGAAAACATGGTTTCCGAAAAAAACAGCATATTTAAAGAGAGCAATAAGTCAAAGTATCAGCTTGAAAAGATTGTAAGAATGACAAAACTTACAATGCTTGTACTTTCAAAGCAGCTTGCAGCAGGCGACTTTGAACCGAGTTTTTTTGAGAAAAGCTTTAGTGAAAGGGATAATCTTGAAGCTTTAAATATTGAACTGAAAAATAATGCCAAGATGTATCTTAGAGGAAAGATAGACAGAGTGGATACATATGTTGATGAAGATAAGACATTGGTAAAAATAATTGACTACAAGACCGGAAATATGAAGTGGGAGCTTGATATGCCTTTTTACGGCAGGGCTTTGCAGCTTGTGATATATCTGGATGCGGTGATGGAACAGCTTACAAAAGAGGGTAAAGCGGTTTTGCCGGCGGCATTTTTTTACTACCATATAGACTCACCTTTTCTTACAAGAGATGAGGTGAAAAAAGAAAACGCTTTCTTAAGTAAGTTAAAGCCTATGGGTATAGTCAATACGGATTTTAATATAATAAAGCATCTGGATAAAAGTATTGAGACAAGCAGTGATGTCATACCTGTAATGTTAAAAAAGGATGGAAGCATTTCAAAGACATCAAGCGTTGCAAGTACAAAGAGAATAGAATTACTTAGAAAGTATGTAAAGCAAAAGGTAAAGAACACCGCTGAAAATATCTTAAGCGGAAATATCGGCATTACACCTGCAATAAGAAAGGGAAAATCAAGCTGTGAGTACTGCCCATACAGTGCGATATGCGGATTTGATGAAGGAATAGAAGGATTTGCATACAACAACTTGGTGAAAATAAATGACGATGATATTTGGGAAATGATGGAGAAGGATGAGCATGTGGACAAAGGCACAACAGGCGGCAATTGATATAAAAAAGGGAAGCATATTGGTATCTGCCGCTGCCGGAAGCGGAAAGACTGCGGTACTTGTAGAAAGAATAATAAAAAAGATAACGGATAATGATAATCCTGTTGATGTGGATTTGCTTTTGGTAATGACTTTTACAAGGGCTGCAGCTGCATCTATGAAGGAGAAAATCTACAATGCCCTGTTAAAAGAGATGGAAAAGCATGAAACAAATACCGTAGAGTTTAAGAGACTGAAGGAGCAGTCCGTACTTTTGGCATCAGCCAAGATAATGACTACAGACAGTTTCTGTCTTTCAATAATAAGGGAAAATATTGATAAGATCGATATAGATCCTGCTTTTTGTGTGGCGGATGAGAGTGAAATCTCACTTTTAAAGGCCGATACAATGGATGAACTTTTGGAAAGTGAGTATGAAGCCGCAAATAAGGACTTTATGGAACTAAGTGACGCCTTTGCAAACAGTAAGGGAGACAAGAGTATCGTCGAGTTTATTGAAAAGCTTTACAGATTTGCCGTAAGCAAACCTTGGCCTTTGGAGTGGCTTGATTCATTGAATGAGAGCGATGATAAATGGCAGGAGTATATATATGCTCAGATAATGAAAAGTGTGGACTCCGTTTTACAAGATATTGATGAGATGATTGATATATGTAATGAGGAAGAGGGACCGACTGCATATTTGGATAATGTATTGGAGGAACGCTCAAGTATCGGAGGTATAAAAAAGGCGGCAGATATATTTGAACTCTCAAAAAAGCTTAACTTGATAAGCTTTGACAAGCTTAAGGCGGCAAAAGGCGGAGACAAAGATTTAAGGGAAAGAGCCAAAGCAATCAGAGATAAGTATAAAGATAATATTTCAAAGCTTGCACAGGATTATGACTTTGACAAAGACAGGGTTTTGCTTGAAGAGCAAAGTGAAAAGGCAAAGATAAGAGCTGTGGTGGATTTGACAAAGAAGTATATTTCACTCTTTAATGAAAAAAAGAGAGAAAAAAATCTGGTGGACTTTTCAGATATAGAGCATTTGGCACTTGGCATACTTGTAGATGAGAATAAAAATCCTACAAAAGTTGCGGAGGCATATAAAAAAGAATTCAGTGAAATATATATTGACGAGTATCAGGATTCCAACTACCTGCAGGAAGCCATAGTGAATGCGATAGAAAAGAACAATGTCTTTATGGTGGGAGATGTGAAGCAGTCAATATACGGATTCAGGCAGGCTTCGCCAAAGCTTTTCATGGAAAAGTATAAAACTTTTAAAGGCTTTGACGGTATGGATGATGAAGATGCGAAGAAAGTTGTTCTCAGTAAGAATTTTAGAAGCAGAAAAAACGTGCTTGACGGTGCAAATGTCTTATTCAAAAAGATCATGAAAGAGGATATAGGCGGCATTGATTATGATGATGATGCGGCGCTATATCTTGGAGCAAGCTTTGAAGTGGGAGATAAGGAGTATGTAAGTGAGTTGATGCTTACGGATGTGGGCAGCATTGAAGATGACACATCTGCTATAGAGCTTGAAGCAAGAGCTATTGCAAAGAGGATCAAGGAGCTGAAAAAAGAGCTGAAGGTGGACGGCGGCAGAGATTTAAAGTACAGCGACATAGTGATTTTGGTGCGTGCAAGTATCGGTGAGAGTATAGCCAAGGTTTTGAATGATGAAAATATTCCGGCATATGCGGAGAACAACAAAGGCTACTTTCAGACATTTGAGGTTAGAAAGATACTTGCCATATTGGCGGCTATAGATAATCCTTATTCAGATGTGGATTTGACCGCATTTTTGAACTCGGAGATTGTAGGAATGACTGATTTGGAGCTTGCAAATATTGTATCCGACTACAGGAAAAAGCAAAATATTGAAAAGTCTAAAAAAATCAGAATGATGGACGCAATCATATTTGAGGAAAGTGAAGGAAGCATTGAAGAGGCCACAAAGAAAAAGATAAGAAAAGCACTTGAGTTTTTAGATGAGTATGGGAAAAAGTCGACATATATGAATATTCAGGCGCTTTTACAGGATATTTACAATAAAACCGACTTTTTGAATATAACAGCCGCAATGCCGGGAGGACAGGTCAGAAAGGCCAATTTGATGTTGCTTATAAGTAAGGCTGCAACTTTCGGAAACTCCGGATACAGCGGACTCTATAACTTTATCAGATATATTGCAAAGCTTAAGGACTTTGACAACGACTTCGGAGAGGCCGGTATACTTTCTGAAAATGATGATATTGTAAGGATTATGACAATACATAAGTCAAAGGGACTTGAGTTCCCTGTATGTTTCCTTGCAAATGCAAACAGAAGCTTTAATAAGACCGATTTGAAGCAGGGTATAGTGATAGATAACGACTTCGGACTCGGTGTGCAGTATGTGGACAGTGAACATAATATAAAAGACAGTTCCATAAAACAAAATGTTATAAAATATAAGTTGGGTACGGAGCTTATGGGTGAAGAGCTGAGAGTACTTTATGTGGCGCTTACAAGAGCTATGGAAAAGATGATTATTTCAGGTACCTGCAAGGATGTTAAAAAGGCTTTGGAAACGAATAAGGAAAATCCGAGGTTTTTGGATATAAGATCCTGTAATTCATATCTTGACCTGATACTTTTAAGCTTTGACAGAATACATTTTGATTTAAAGCTATATGATTATAAGACTCTTTTGGATGAGGAAAAACTTACTCAAAAAGAAGTCAGAGATTTGCACAAGGTATTTGAAGGAAGCGATATCAAAAAATATGACGAGTTAAAGAAAAGACTTGATTATACATATCCACACAGTGTAAATGTGGATTTAAAAACCAAGTTTTCGGTATCTGAAATCAAGAGAATGTCACAGAGTGAAGAATTTGAGATAAAACAAAATAAAGAAAAGACAGGGGGCGTAAATAATGCCGGTGAGCGCGGTAATGCCTACCATAAACTTATGCAAAGACTTCACTACGAAAATATAGAAAACTTCAAAAACAGACTTGAGTTTGTAAAATCGGAGATGGCACTGTTAAAGAATGCCTCTTACAGAGAACTTATAAACCCGGATGATATTGTAAAGTTTTTGGATACAAAACTTGGAGAGATATTTATTAAGTATCACAAAAACTTAAAGAGAGAAAATCAGTTTATAATGGGTATATCCGCAAGAGAAGCAAATATGGGAGACAGTGATGAGACTGTACTGATACAGGGGGTCATAGATGCATATATATATACAGAAGACAGCATGATTTTGGTGGATTATAAGACGGATAATGTAAAAGATGCAGAAACTTTGATAAACAGATATAAAGTTCAGCTTGAACTTTATAAGAAATCTCTTGAAATGAGTACAGGAAAAAATGTAAGTGAAATTTTTATATATTCGTTTGCACTTGGTAAGGAGATAAGACTTTATGAATAATGTTAAGATAATTTTGGCTTCAGCATCGCCCAGAAGGAAAGAGCTTTTGGAGCAAATCGGTGTAGACTTTGAGATAGCGGTATCCGACAAAGAAACTGAAATTGACTGTATGGACCCGGTAGAGGCGTGTAGAAAACAGGCTTACAATAAGGCTTTGGATATTGTAGAAAAATCAAGGCTTAAGTATGGTGATGAGGATTTTGTGGTCATATCTGCCGATACTATAGTGGCAATAGAAGGAAAAATCTTAGGAAAGCCGAAGGATAAATCCGAAGCAAGACAGATGCTTAAGACTCTCTCAGGCAGAAAGCACAGGGTATATACTGCGGTATGCGTATACAATTCTTTGAAGGACAGTTATGAGAGTTTTGTAGAGGATACTCCTGTGGAAGTGGCAAGTCTTTCAAGTGAAGAGATTGAAGATTATTTGGAGAAAAAAGAGCCTTATGACAAGGCCGGAGCCTATGCAATACAGGGATATTTTTCAAGATATATAGTTGGAATAGAGGGAGATTATTACAATGTAATGGGGCTACCTGTAGGAAGACTGTACAGAGAGTATTTAAAAGAATTATAAAGAAAAATTGCACCCCTTATAAGGGGTGCAACAGTTAAAATCAGTTGCCGTTAGGATTCAGACATTTTCCTTCCTTGTCAAACTGATAGCTTACACCTTTTATATCAATAGCGCGGTCTCTTGCCATCTTGCCGTCCAAGAGGAAGTAATACCAGGAGTCGCCTTCTCCCTTGACCCATTCATCTGTCGCCATCTTACCGTTTGAGTGAACATAGAATGTATTTGTGCCGTCCTTTATCCATTTGTGTTTTGCTATCTCACCGTTGTAGTTGAAGTAGTACCATTCACCGTCATCTTTATTCTTTACCCATTCTCCCTGTGCCATTGCACCTGAAGAATGCAGATAATAGTATGTATCTTTTATCTTTTGCCAACCTGTAAGCATTGAACCGTTGTTACCAAGGTAATACCAGTTGCCGTTCACTACTTTCCAGCCTGTAGTCTTCTTGCCGGTAGCATCCACATAGTACCAGGAACCGTCCTTTTCTTCCCAATTTGCTTTTTCGATAACATTTATGTGAATGGATTTTGTAATGCCCTGATAGGTCGCCGTAATATTGGTCTCGCCTACTTTATTGGCATGGATTTCGCCCTGTGTTACATCGGCTATATCGGAATTTTCAGATGTCCACTCGGCAATCTGACTGACATTGGTGTAAATACCGCCTTCCAAGAATATAGCTTCTGCAGATACACTAAACTGTAATTCCATATCCATATCTGTAGGTGTTACTATAAGATGATGGTCCAGTTTATCCTCAGAGTCAACACCTGAGTTGGCAAGTGCAAGCTCCGTCATTTTTTTCTCAATAGAATCCACATCAAAGCTGTCTTCAAGGTTGATTCCTCCGCCGTTGTAAACATCCCCTATATCTGTTGAACTTACCAATTCTTTTATCGTCTCTCCGCTTTTTGAGTTGTCGGCATTAGTGAAACTGCCTTCCGTATTTGATGATTGGTTTGTACAACCTGTTATTAAAGTACCGCTACCAAGACAAAATGATAGTAATAAAAATGGTATAAATCTTTTCATAAGCCTCCAAAGTTAAAACATTATAGTTACATTATAGCGATTTAAAAATATCATTTCAATATATATTTGCAGCAATTTAGTACAATTCCATAAAATATATGACACCGGGAGCCTGACTGATAAGATTTAAGATAATTGAGTGGCTGTTTTTGGTCTTACCCTTTATAGTCATGGTAGCCGATTGGCAGATATTCATCAGAGAAGCATTTTTGGCAAGGTCAAGCTCCACTATATCAAGATCGTTTTTTCTGATATATATGAAAAGGTCGCTAAGCGGAATAGAGTTGTCATATTCTATATACAGTTCCACCGCGCGAGAATTTTTCCTTACAAAGACCTCAAGCTTCTGGAGCGATACCATGGCAATGAATATGGCGGCTCCGCCTGCAATTGCTCCCTCATAGTAGCCTATTCCTATAGTGAGACCGCAGCAGGCGGCAGTCCATATACCTGCTGCCGTAGTGATACCCTTTACCTGATTGCGTCCTGTAAGTATTATTGTGCCTGCACCTAAGAAACCTACACCGCTTACAACCTGAGCTCCAAGTCTTACAGGGTCACCGCTTTTAAATACCTGAAATACATACTGATTTGTAATCATTACAAGTGTGGATCCCAGGCATACAAGCATATATGTTCTAAAACCGGCAGGTCTGTTCTTCCTGCCACGGTCAAACCCCAGTATTCCGCCTATACATAAAGACAGAACTATGCGGATTATCAGTGAGTACAAATTCAATTCTCTTGGCATATATTCTCCTTAAAACTTAATGTGAATATTATATATGCAATGTAAAGTAAGGTAAATATTAAGATTTGTAATATATTTATTTAACCTTTAACAGCAGCTTGTCAATATATTTATAAATTGATATAATGGGCATATACTAAATCAATGGTTTATGATACGTGATTTTGTTCTAAGGAGATATGTCGGACATATAGTTATTCTATTGTAATTAAATTCTGTAAATTTTTTAAGGAGGGAGTATGGCTGAGAAAGACATAACACAAAAGATGCTTGAGCAGTACAATGATGTTTTTATGGATA
>ERZ772945.158-NODE-158-length-53875-cov-14.003493_pt1 | contig 53875 bp, 49 predicted proteins | sample MGYA00511681_ERZ772945 | MGnify/ENA primary metagenome ERZ772945 (study PRJEB29015, sample SAMEA2737943) | human oral metagenome | biome: human oral; feature: human-associated habitat; material: dental | place: China | collected 2143 ...
CGCCCTCTTTGTTTGCTAATAGTAGTATTTACTCCCCTCTCCATTCGGAGAGGGGAGGGGGTGAGGCTCCTTCTTTCCCCTTGAGAGAGGCTGGGAGGGGGGCCAGACGAAAGGCATCTGTCCCTACTATGGTACCAACTGCAATATTTGATGTGTATGTTTTCCTGTAAAATACTTTGTTTTTCGGTTTCTTTTTTATACTTTTGACGACAGAAAAAGACTTACAAGATAAATGAGACAAATCATCAATCATTTCACTGACGATGACCTTTATAAGCTGACAATGTGCTGCGCTGTCATCGATAACTTCCCTCGTGCACATGTTTGTTACCAGTTTGTTGATCGTGATGACACGGTTTATCCCGATGGATTTGCGCGTGAAGTGGAACATCAGATAGAGCTTTTAGAGTCGGTTATCATCACTCAAGAGGAGATAAACTTCCTACGTCGTAAGTGCAATTACTTGCCTGAATGGTTCTTAACTTACCTACGTGGTTTCCGCTTCTCACGCGATTGGGTGAAGGTGTGGCAGACCTCGGAAGGACACTTACACATAGAGTTTGAAGGCTTATGGGCAGACACTATCTTGCTTGAAGTGAAGGTTCTTGCCATCGTATCAGAGCTTTTCTATATGTTTAATGAGCAAGCACAAAGCTTTGATTATCAGCTCCTCTACGATAAGACTTACCATAAGGCGGAACGCTTACTGGAGGCTGGTTGTGTCTTCTCCGACTTCGGTACACGTCGTCGTGCCAGCTTGAAAGCAGAAGAGATAGCCGTTCGCGCGATGAAAGACTGTTATGAGAGTAAGGCGTGGAAGGGCAAGTTTGTAGGTACTAGCAATATACACCTTGCGATGAAGTATGACCTTATGCCAGTGGGTACAATGGCGCATGAATTCATCTGTGCAATAGGTGGTATGTTTGGTCCGCAGATGGCTAATTACATGGCAATGGAGGCTTGGCGCAAAACATACAGGGGTGCTCTTGGTACTTATTTGTACGATTCTTTCGGTTGGGACATCTTCTCTTACAACTTCTCGGAAGACTTTGCTAATCAGTTCAAGGGACTTCGCATTGATTCAGGCGACAATCATGAGCAGTTGGATAAGATTATTGCTAAGTATAAATCGTTCGGTATCGATGCCCGCGACAAGCAGATTCTTTTCTCCAATGCACTCGATACTGATCGTGCGATAGAGTTACAAAGCTACGCCGAAGGAAAGGTAAAACCTGCATTCGGGATAGGCACTCACTTCACCAATGACTTCCCACATGTAAAGCCCATGAACATCGTTATTAAGCTCGTTGCTGTTAAGATAACTGAGCTGTGGCCATACTATAATGACACCTGCAAGATATCGGAGGATAAGGGTAAGCATACGGGTAAGCCTGAGGTAATCAAGCGTTTTATGGAGGCGATACATTATAAGGAGTGAGGTGTAGATAGTATTTATCTGGAACTCTCTACCTGCTTGCTACAAAAGTCTCTCCCAATCCCTCCGAAGGAGGGGAGTGCCTAATGGGATTCAATTTGGATGGTTATTTCCAATTAAAATAATACACCAAAGTAGGGACAGATGCCCTCGTCTGTCCGCCCATTTACCCTTATATGGCATCCCGTTAGGCAACATCCCCTCCTTTGGAGGGGCTTGGGGAGGCTTTTATTTGCCGTGATTTGGCGGACAGACGAGGGCATCTGTCCCTACTTTGTGACATGTTTTTTAATCAAAGGAACGCCCCTTTCAAAATGGCGAAGGCGTTTCCTTGATACGAAGGAGGCGTTTCCTTACAATGAAGAAGGCGTTTCTTCGTATCGAAGAAACGCCCCCTTTGTTTACTAATAATAGTATCTTCCTATTCAGCAGACTCTTCTATGCGCTTCAAACCCTTCTGGTAATAAATGTAATAAAGTATTCCTGCGGTCGTTAAACCAAATGGGAAGGCATACCAAATACCCAGAAGTTGATAATTCATAACCACTCCGAAGAGGTAACCCAATGGCAATGACACGATGAAAAAGGCGATGAATGCAATCCAAATTAGTGGTTTCACAACAGCGATTCCACGCATGGCATTGGCGTAATTACTCTGCATTCCGTCGCCAAACTGGTAGATCATAAAGGGGACAATAGTCATGGATACCATCGAGATAACATCTGTATTGTCAGTAAATAAGCCTCCAATGCTATGGCGGAAGAGGAAGACAGGGATAGAGGTCGTCATCGCAAGAAGGAAAACAAGGTGTATGCCTGCTGTCGCCGTATGCCTAACTGCAGTGTAATCACGCTGTCCCATGAAGTTACTGATGCGTACCGCTACTGCTGCCGCAAGCCCATAATAAATCATATACCCCAGTTGGGAGATGGTCAACATGACCTGATGTGCAGCCAAGGCGGTTGTTCCGAACCATCCAACCATGATGCTCGATAGGCTGAAAGCGGCGGTTTCCATACCCATTTGTAAGGCTAATGGCAATCCGAGAACAGTGATTTTTCTGAAGTCAGGGCGGTTTGTGTTGCCTTGACTCCAGCCCTTTCTGTATTCTTTGTACTTCTTACTAAAGAAGAAGATACCCACCATCACGATTGCCATCGCTATACGAGAAATCATCGTAGAGAGCCCTGCTCCGATCAGACCTAACTCACTCATTCCAAGGTGACCATATATGAGAACCCAGTTACCGAATATATTCATAACGTTGCCACTGATCAGTATCCACATAGCCACGCGGGTGTCTGTAATGCCATCCGTGAACTGTCGGAAAGTGTTAAACCAACATACGAAAGGAAGTGAAACAAGCTGTATGATGAAGTAAGGACGTATAAGAGGAAGAAGCTCTTTGGGCTGTTGCAAGTGATCGAGATTGGCGTATAATAACCCCATGATAGCCGATAGGAACACAGCCATACAGGTGTTAGCTGCCACCGCACTCTTCATGAGTTCGCCAATACGGTGCGTCTTTTCCTGTCCGTAAAGCGTACCGACAAGAGCCGTGATAGCGTAAGTGAAGCCCACAGCAAAGATGATGACCAACGTAAACATATTGTTGACAAATGCCGCAGCAGCCAACTCCTTGGTGCTATGATGCCCAATCATCAGGGTGTCGGCGAAGTTAAGAATGAGGTTACCTAACTGTCCGATGATGATAGGTACACCTAAATAAGTAAGGTTGCGATAGTGTGTTTCGTATCTTGAAAACTGATATGACATACTGTTGTATCCTACTTTTATATGATTAATGGTGCAAAGGTACGAAATTAAAACGTATTGTTATGCGCTTTTATAATAATCTTCTCTCTTCCAATGGAATACTGTAAGTTTTCCTCCCGTTGCTTTTCTTGGTTTGAATGAACCTTTTTCTTTTTGTAACAAAACCTATCCTCTCGGTACCAGATAGGCTGGGGTAGGTACGAAAAAGAGGAAACCTGTGGGCTTCCTCTTTGTTATTTCATTTGTAAATAAGGGTTTACAAGTCGAATTTATAGCCCAGTGTAATCTGGAATACACTGTTCTTTGCATTGTTACCTTCGTACACCTTTGTTAGACCCCAGTTGTAACGAGCATCCAACAGGAAGTTGTTATACTCATAAGAAACGCCTACTGGGACAGAAAGGTCAAATGACTTTGCCTTGCCAGGAACGGCTATCTGACCTCCATGTGTTGCATCTACAGAAGCCTTATCACTAACCTTGAAGCCTGGTTGGAGGCCTAACTTCACTGCAAGACCCTTAACAACATAAACGTTAGCAGTTATTGGAACGTTGATGTAATCGAGCTTTTGTGTAATAGTAGCAAGTGGAGTCTTTGCCTTTGCACCTTGCATAGAGTAGAGTAAACCAGCACTAACTGAAACGATGTCGGTTGCTTGGTACTCACCTTCAGCACCTGCAACAAGACCTACGCGGGCGTCTGGTTTGCCGTCACCAGTTAAATTTGCAATGTTCAAACCAACCTTTGGCTGGATGTTAAAAGAACCTACTGCGTGTTGTGCGAATGTAGCTACTGATGATAACATCAGGGCTGCTACTAACATAATCTTTTTCATAATCGTTATGAATTAATTGTAAGTAAAATTGTTATCTATACTTTGTTACTTTCTTATTAATTACTTAGTCTATTGGTTCTAACCGAACTTCTCCCTTTAAAGATACTACCTACTAATAGTGAGAGCAAAGTTATGTTTTATAAAGAAAACGGCAAATTATTTCCAATTAATAAGTGTTAAAGAAGGTATTTTGATAACATTTATCATAAAAAAGGCGAGTATTGGAGATCAATCAACCAGCACTCACCTTATTATATATATGCTTTGAAACTTGCTTATAACGGATAGTTACAATGCTTTATGCGTTCTTTACTTCACAAGTCAAGTCTTTGCCATCAGCAAACTCCTTCACACTGTTGAGTGTAGAAATGGCTATGTTGTGCAAAGCCTCCGCTGTGAAGAAAGCCTGATGAGAGGTTAGAACCACGTTAGGAACCATCAACAAGCGAGCCAAGACATCGTCATCTATCATCTTATCACTTCTATCTTCATAGAAGTAGTCACGCTCTTCTTCATATACATCAAGCCCTGCGGAACCCACTTGCTTGCTACGAAGTCCCTCAATAAGATCCTCTGTGTGGATCAGTTTTCCACGCCCAGTATTGATAATCATAACGCCTTTCTTCATCTTAGCAATGCTATCCTTATTAATCAGGAACTTTGTGTCTGGCGTCAGTGGACAGTGCAGAGAGATAATGTCACTATGGGTATATAACTCGTCAAGGCCAACCACTTTCACATCATACTGTTTAGCAAACTCGTGGTCAGGATACAAGTCGTAAGCCATCACATTCATACCGAAACCATGCAGGATCTTGATGAGTTCTTTTGCAATACGCCCCATTCCGATGATACCGGCAGTCTTTCCATACATGTCAAAGCCCAACAATCCGTGTAGAGTAAAGTTACCTTCACGGGTGCGATTAACGGCTCGGTAGATCTTACGATTTAGACTTAGCATGAGCGAAACAGCATACTCAGCCACTGCATGTGGTGAATAAGCAGGAACGCGCGTAACCCTTATTCGTCCCTCAGCTGCTTTAAGGTCAACGTTGTTAAAGCCTGCACATCGCAATGCAACTAACTTGACTCCATTGTTGACCAACTTATCTATCACCTTTGCATCACACTCTGCATTCACAAAGATACAAACGACATCTGCACCCTTAGCAAGTGGTACCGTGCTAATACTCAGGCGTTCCTGATAATAGCGAATATCGAAGTTATAGTCCTTGTTAACTGCGTTGAACGACTCTATATCGTATGACTTTGCGTCAAAGAAAGCGATTCTTAATGCCATGTATCCTAAATATTATAATTGTTATGAGTGTTTGATAAAATTCTTATCAACCTTTTCTCTTATTGAAACAATGCAAAGGTACGCATAAATTGTAATATTTGCAAGTGTTGGACTATAATTCATTTCATTAATAGATATGGGTCAAGTGGGCTGTTCCTTATCGTGCCTTACAGCCTACTTGACCTCCCTTTCGTTACATTGTACAATCTATTCCAACTCTTTTTTACTAGGCTTTGTTGCAAGAATAAAGTAGAATATAAGCGCAATGTAAGCAACAAGTGACAGAAGTTCAGATAGATGATTTTCCCACCAAGTTGCATATTGGAACTCAATACCGCCAAACTTCAGTAGGGCAGAGATAACTCCCATCAATGCTCCACCGGCAATAAAGCCTGAAGCTATTAGTGTTCCCTTCTCGCCTCTCGCCTTGTTGATCGTTTCTTCCTTAGAACGACTTGTGACATACCAGTTAATTGCTCCACCAACTAATAATGGAATATTCAATTCAAGTGGGATGAACATACCTAAAGCGAAGGCAAGAGCAGGAACTTTGCATCGGTCTAATACTAAAGCGATGCCTGCACCAATAGCATAAAGAATCCAAGGCGCACCTTGACCGCTCATCAAAGGTTTGATAACTGCTGCCATAGCATTTGCTTGAGGAGCAGCTAATTTACCCGAAGTGAAGCCATAAGTCTTATTTAATACGATCATAACACCAGCTACCGTCGCGGCTGAAATGATGGTTCCGAGGAACTTCCATGTCTCTTGTTTCTTAGGAGTCGTTCCAAGCCAATAGCCAATCTTTAAGTCAGTAATAAACGATCCAGCCATTGATAACGCTGTACAAACAACTCCGCCCATAAGTAACGCTGCCAACATACCGGCATTCCCTTTCAATCCAACGGCAACCATGACCACAGATGCTAAGATAAGCGTCATAAGTGTCATACCAGATACAGGATTACTTCCGACAATTGCAATCGCATTAGCTGCAACTGTTGTGAAAAGGAAGGCAATGATTGTTACGAGAATAATACCCACGACAGCGTGAAGTAGGTTGAAATTCATTACTCCGAAATAGAAGAATAAGAAGGTAATAATAAGCGTTGCGATACTTCCAAAGGCTATAATCTTAAAGGAAATATCTCTTTGTGTGCGTAACACTTCTGCCTGATCGCCGCCTTTGCCCTTCATTTCCCGAGCGGCTAAGCCAACTGCACTCTTAATGATACCCCAAGACTTCACAATTCCAATGATTCCTGACATTGCGATACCGCCAATACCAATTGAGCGAGCGTATGCTTTGAAGATTGCTTCAGGTGCCATTTGCCCGACAGCAGTAGTGATTGTTGGATCCCATTGGTTCAAAACCGTGTCAGGGAATAGGAGAGCCATACCGGGAACTATAAGCCACCAAACAGCAAGTGAGCCTAAGCAGATGATGAAAGCATATTTAAGTCCGATGATATAACCAAGACCTAACACAGCCGCACCCGTATTTACCTTGAAAACCAGCTTAGCTTTATCGGCAATCGTCTCGCCGATTCCAATCATTCGGCTTGTCACATTCTCATTCCAGAAACCAAAAGTTGCAACAATGAAATCGTATAAACCACCAACAAGTCCTGCAAGAAGTAATGGTTTTGCCTGACTGCCCCCTTTCTCTCCACTAACAAGAACCTGTGTCGTAGCCGTTGCTTCAGGGAAAGGATACTTGCCATGTTGGTCTTTCACAAAGTACTTTCGGAAAGGAATTAGGAATAAAATGCCCAAGACGCCACCCAAAGCTGCTGCAATAAATATCTTGAGAAAGTCGGCTTGCAGATCCAACATATAGATAGCTGGCATAACAAATATGCCACCCGCTACTACTGCTCCCGAACAAGCACCGATACTTTGGATGATAACGTTCTCTCCAAGTGCGTTTTTTCGCTTTGTGGCTGAGGACAATCCGATAGCAATAATAGCAATAGGGATAGCTGCTTCAAAGACCTGTCCAACCTTCAAACCCAGATAAGCTGCGGCTGCAGAAAACAAGACGGTCATAAGAATACCCCAAGTAATAGACCACGGACTCACCTCTCGATAGGTTCTTTTAGGCGACATGATCGGCTCATATTCCTCCCCTGTCCTTAATTCTCTGAAAGCATTTTCAGGGATTTCAATGTTTTGTTCTGTTTTATTTTCCATTGTTTAATAGTATTATTTGGTTGCAAAGATAAATAAAAATCGTTTATTCGATACCAAATAAAAGCAAAATATTAACTTTGCATTCGTGAAAGAAATAGAACCGATAGCATTTTTCCGCTCACCGCTTACGTCGAAGTTTGGTATTCCTCGACAAAGCGGGTTAGCCAATAACCTCGTAGGGCGTATTGTCTTTGAGAAGAAATATCAGAGGGAAGAGGCATTACGAGGCTTAGAAGACTTCGATTACTTATGGTTAATATGGGGATTTTCAGCCAATCCTCCGTCAGATGAGATTAAATTTACCGTTCGCCCACCACGCTTAGGAGGCAATAAACGCTTAGGAGTTTTCGCAACCCGCTCACCTTTCCGCCCTAACGGACTCGGTTTATCTTCGGTTTTTATAAAGCAGATAACCGAAGGCGAGATAGAAGTCATTGGTGCCGACCTTATGGATGGCACGCCAATCTATGATATCAAACCCTATATTCCCTACGTTGATAGTCATCCAGAGGCTAAGGGAGGATTCACTGACAAGAAGGAATGGCAGAAACTTTCGGTGGTTATTCCCGATGATATTGCAATTCTGTTTAAATCAGACGAGCTGGCAGCCTTGAAAGAAGTCTTGGCACAAGACCCCCGTCCGCAATATCAACACGATGCGGAGCGCATTTACGTTATGCCTTTCGCTGGGAAAGAAGTACATTTCCGCGTATTTGATGACCAATTAAAGGTCGTTCGTGTGAGTCATTAAGATAGGATATTTATATTCAAAAAGCTAAAAATATGCACAATAAACGTATCATCTTTTGTATAATTTCATTCCTTTTACCCTCAATGATGCTTCATGCTCAGATAACTTTCCAGTCTCTCCACGTGGAAAAAGGAATAATAAAAGGATATTACGAGCTATCCTCCAGCGGATTATGCTATGATCGCAAGGGGCATACGATATCAATAAATGGTAAAAACTACCCATTTTATATGCGGATCGAAGCTAACAGTACCATCCGTAAATGGGCGAATCCATTAGATTCGTTAGGATGGAAAGAGTTTATCAATATGGATTTTGCTTTGGATGCCCAAAGAGAAATCTATAAACGAGATTTGTATTTATCGCCGCTTGAGTATGGATATGATGGAACGCTCGTTAATTCTGCTGGTGCGCTCTATTATTTGAAGCGCAATCGCCGTAAGATTGTTGCCTGTTATTACTTTTCGGGTGATGTGATCCTCTATAAAATCAACCGATTTCGTACTAAAAAAGACGATGAAAAGCTCTCGTTTATTCTAAAAAAGATGCTATCCGAACGGGAATTTGTCATATTGAAAGAGGCAAATTCGGTAAGCCACTTATCGAAAAAGGATATTTCGTTAATGGGACTTGAACCTACTGCTATTTATTCTTTTTTCTATTGCTTGGACGAATAGAAGGGCACAAATCGTTGCAATGTATTAGTAGATTGGTTAGGAATATTCTTTACATTGAATTTTTTCAATCTAGGATTTTCTAAGTAAGAATATTGGTGTAAAATCATTCAAATATCATGTTTTTCAGAAACGTATATACGTTTTTACTAAAATGTATATACGTTTTTGGTGAAACGTACCTCCGTTTTTAGTAAAACGTACCTCCGTTTTGGGTGAAATGTACCTCCGTTTTTAGTAAAATGTACCTCCGTTTTGCCTAAAACGGAGGTACGTTTTGCCAAAAATGATAGTACTTTTTGGTGGAAACAATTATATAATTCTATAAGTTGCTGTATATCAGTTGTTTATAAATATGGTGCAAAACTCTCTCAAAATTCGCGTATTTGAGCGAGAATAGGGGATTGGTGAATAAAAACGCAAATACAGAGTCGGAAATGACAATATTCTATTACAAAATTCTCGCTATATCAAATGCCCTTAAACCTATTATGATATTAGATATTTGAACCATGCAAATGGCTTGCGATGTTCTAAGTAATTGAGGTTATCCATATTCTTATATGCCTCTTTTTCAAATGATAAATTCATATAAGCGCGACCGGGAAGGGGCAAACGGATAAGCCATTCGAGCAAATACCATAGATAAAACGGGATAATGAGCATTTCAATCATCTGGCGTGTATGGATGCATTCATGATTAATAAGCTCCTTGGTGAGAATTATCTCGGGATGAACGAAAAGAAACCCAAGAATATTGATGGCATTATAATTCTTGGGTGGGAGATATTTGGTTCTAATAATAATCATTTATTCCGTTTCGATTGACTCGATATGAGGCTTAGGAGCCGATGGAGAAGGGGTAGGATTTGACGAAGTTGAAGGAGTTTCCGGCTCGTTGCTCCCCTCATTTGTTGAACTTGAAGCCTCGCTATGACTACGATTGTGGCGCGTGTGACTGCGTCCGCGGATACTATTATACACCTTTTCAGCCTGCTGTTCCTCCTGTTTGTCAGTAGAATCCGTCTTGGTTGTATCTACAGGCACGGTATCAAACTTAGCCTTATTGGTCTCGGCTAAATTAGAATCTGGCTCAATCGAAGTTTGGGTATATTCCGGATCATTCTTGTGCTGACCATAATAGATGAATCCAAATGCCACAAGAAATATAGTGCCTAAGATGATAAAGATAACCATTCCGCGCCCTAAGGTCGGTTCGTCGTCATAATCTTTACGCTGATTGTTCGCACCATTCTTAGGGTTATTCTGCTCTTTATCATGCTCTTCCATATGATTCTCTGGACTTTTCATATCTATTGTACTTCTGATTTTGGCAACAAAGGTAAGCGAAAAGGTAGAGATTCCAAAACGATTTAGGTTTTTATTCATTTGTTCTTTTCTTTTTTGTACCTTTGCAATCGAATTTAATAGATATCATTCTGAAAATAGATATGAAGAAGTATTTAATAATCATTTGTTTCCTTACTTGTTGGCTGGGTACATCTGCGCAAAATCTTCGTGAGGTTTGGATTAATATGCCCGATACAATCTCTCCTTATTTGAATAAGAATTTGCGAACAGAGTTAGTCGATGATGTGAAAATGGGCGTTGAGCCTGCGGTAAAGAATCTATTGGATGATACGACACGGATAGACCGAATAACGAAAGATTATATGCTTGTGAGGCTGAGCGATGCGAGCTCTATGGAGATAAAGTTATTAGATAATTCGACTATTGCGCTGATTCAGACTTGGAATGCTCCTGTTGCTGAGAGTAAATTGACCTTGTTTAATCAGCAATGGCAACCACAAGGGACGGTAATTCTTCCTCAAGAAACGATTGAAAAACCAGACACAATAACTGAAACTAAGTTTAACGATATAAAATCTTTAATGACTCCTTGCTTGAGAGAATTGCATTTTAATGCAGATGATAACTCTTTAATTGTAAGCTATGACTATCCGCTTTTGTCGAAAGATGAGAGAAATAGAGTGAAAGCCTATCGCAAACCAGTGATTTTGCATTGGTCGGGAAAAGATTTTCGTTAGTAAAAATGATTGAAGATTTGGTGGTTTCTTAGAAAGTTACTACTTTTGTCGGCATAAAATTAATAGCTGAAGACATGAATTTGAAGGTACGTTTGGCCTTAATGAACTTCTTGGAGTTCGCAGTTTGGGGAGCCTATTTGACTTCTATGGGGCGTTATTTGGGGAATATTGGTATTGGTTCGGAAATAGGTTGGTTCTATTCTATGCAAGGTATAGTGTCAATATTCATGCCTGCCTTGATGGGAATTGTAGCAGACCGATGGGTTCCAGCTCAAAGACTATTAGGTTTTTGTCATTTACTTGCTGGAGTATTCATGTTTGCCACCGCTGGTTATGGTTTGAGCATCGGAGAAAATGCCAATTTTGCTACGATCTTTACCTTATATTCATTGTCGGTTGCTTTCTATATGCCTACGTTGGCATTAACAAATTCCGTTGCGTATAGTGCTTTAACCAATGCGGGAATGGATACAGTGAAGGACTTTCCTCCGATTCGTGTATTCGGAACGATTGGTTTTATTCTTACAATGTGGCTGGTTGATATTATGGGATTCCAAAGCAATCAGAACCAATTTATCACATCAGGCGTTGTAAGTATCGTTCTTTTCCTCTATACATTTACATTACCTAATTGCGAAGTTAGTAAAGGGACGAAACAGAAGAGCTTTATTGATGCTTTCGGATTGCGTGCTTTCTCTCTCTTTAAGCAAAAGAAGATGGCTATTTTCTTTATTTTCTCCATGCTATTGGGTGTAAGTCTTCAGATTACGAATAGTTTTGCTAATCCGTTTTTATTTAGTTTTGGCGCTCAACCGGAGTTTGCCGATAGCTTTGGCGTGCAGCATGCTAATATATTGATAAGTCTTTCGCAGATTAGTGAAACTTGTTGCATACTACTTATTCCTTTCTTTATGCGTCATTATGGTATAAAGAATGTGATGTTAATCGCAATGTTTGCTTGGGTTCTCCGATTTGGATTATTCGGAGTTGGTAATCCGGGCTTCCCTGGAATCTTACTGTTCGTACTTTCAATGATTGTTTATGGTGTGGCTTTCGACTTCTTTAATATCTCGGGGTCATTATTCGTTGATAATAGTACCGAACCCTCTATCCGTTCTTCTGCACAAGGACTATTCATGTTGATGACGAATGGCGTTGGCGCAACGATAGGAACGCTGGCAGCTCAGGCGATTGTCAATGTCTATACTCATCCACAGGCAGTTGGTTCGGATACATTGACAGTCGGTGATTGGTCATCCTGTTGGTTCATCTTTGCTGGTTATGCCTTCGTTGTAGGTGTTTGCTTTGCACTGATATTCCGTCCGAAGAAAGCTAAATGAATTGAATACTATTAGATGGGTAAAGTTCAATTAATACATGTTGGTGTTTCTCAGATTGTAGGAGGTTCAGAGTTTGGGCTTTTAGTTCTTTCTGATATGTCGGAGACTCGGCAAATAGCTATCGTCTGTGATGAACACATGGAGTATGAATTTGGGCTTAGAACAGATGAAAAGATAAATACGGAGCGGCTATTACCAGAGGTGCTTTGCAGTATTAACCCATCTATGACAAGTGAGCATTATGAGATTCTCTTTAATTCAGTTGTGAATGGGCAATATAAAGCCTTACTTGTAAATAAGGATGACTTGAGTCTTACTCCTATGCGTGCTTCTGATGCTATCCTTTTAGCTCATATTGCTAAACTGAATATCTTTATGGAAGAGAACTTATTTAAACGTCAAAGCGTTGTTTGTGGTTCTACTAAGAATAAATTGGCTGTACCTATTAATACTTTGACTTTGGATATGCTGCAAAAAGCATTGGACAAAGCAATCGAAGATGAAAATTATGAGTTGGCTTCTTTATTGAGAGATGAACTAAAGCATAGAAAGACAGAAACAGAATGACAAGCATTGCCTCCTTGTTATGAGGGAAATATATAGATAATGAAAGAAGTTAGATATTTCTTTGTGCCTAATGCTAATGTAGAGAAAGAACTTCCAACAGAAGAAGCTATTCATGCTTTGCGTGTTCTTCGATTGAAAGAAGGTGATGAAATCTTTTTGATGGATGGTGAAGGATCTTTCTATCAAGCAGAAGTTTCATTGGCTACATCGAAAAAGTGTTTCTATACTATCAAGCAAGTATTAAAGCAGGAACCTTCTTGGTGTGGGAAAATACATTTGGCTATTGCTCCAACTAAGGATATGGGGCGTATGGAGTGGATGGTAGAGAAAGCTACAGAAGTAGGTTTTGATGAGATTACTTTCTTAAATTGTAAGTTCTCTGAACGTAAGGTCTTGCGTATTGATCGTATCGAAAAGATTGTTATATCAGCTGTTAAACAGAGTCATAAGGCTTGGAAACCTGTTGTAAATGATATGACTTCATTCTGTAAGTTTATAGATAATCATAAATGCAATGGGCAGAAATATATTTGTCATTGCTACTCTGAAATAGATAGAGATGATTTCTTCACTTTGATTGATACCTTCGCTCACAATGTTCAAGACATTAAGCCTTCTATTGGAAATGATATAACCGTATTAGTTGGTCCTGAAGGTGATTTCTCTATTGATGAGGTTCGCTATGCTATTGATCATGGCTTTAAGAGTGTTACTTTGGGTAACAGCCGTTTGCGTACCGAGACAGCAGGGCTTAGTGCCGTAATGATGTCACAGCTTGCACGAAGAGTATGTCCTGGAGGTATATAAGACATACGATTTTGGACAGACGTGTCCAATCAATTGGACAAACGTGTCCAAGAAGCTGGACAAACGTGTCCAATCAATTGGACAGATGTGTCCAAAAGGCTGGACAAACGTGTCCAACATCGTTAATACGGAATATGATGATAGGATATGCTTCTCTGTGAACAAGCGCTTAGAAACATTTTCACATTGCTTCATGTAGGAGTCGAATATTTTATTTATATTTGCAACATAGGTTTAAATAACGTTATTATTTCATTTTAATCTCTTAGCTAATTATGCAGAAAAGATTACTCTTCTTGGTTACGTTGTTACTAGCAATGACAACTTCTGTCATGGCGCAGATAACGACATCAGGAATCAGTGGCAAGGTGACGTCTCAAGGTGAAGACGTGATTGGTGCAACCGTTACAGCTACCCACTTACCATCAGGGACTATTTACAGAGCTGTGACCAACATTGATGGTCGCTACACTATTCAGGGTATGCGTGTTGGTGGACCTTACAAGATTCAAGTGGCTTATATTGGTCAAAAGACTAAGACATTTGAAAATGTAACGCTTCGTCTTGGTGAGACGGAGGATTTCTCTTGTTCGCTTCAAGATGATTCTAAGGAACTTCAAGAAGTTGTTGTAACAGGTAATGCGGGCGTTAATGGGACGAAGACGGGAGCAGCACAGAGTATCTCGTCTAAGCAAATTGCAGACATGCCAAGTATTACTCATGGTATTGCTGATGTAGCTCGTCTTAATCCTCAGCTTACGACATCAAGTAATGGTGCCATGTCATTTGCAGGTGCTAGCAATCGTTATAATTCATTTATGATTGATGGTGCAATGAATAATGACGTGTTTGGTTTAGCAGCTGATGGTTCTAATGGTGGTCAGGCTGGCACACAACCTGTATCAATGGAAACGATTGAGCAGATTCAAGTAAACGTTGCTCCATTCGATGTTCGTCAGAGTGGTTTCACAGGTGGTTCTATCAATGCTATTACTAAGTCTGGTACTAACCAGTTCCATGGTAGTGTCTATGGTTTTGGTAACAACCAGAGTCTTATTGGTCATCATTATCCATATTCTGATGGAACAGGTTATGCGCCAAAATATCAGAAACAGGAGCAGTATCAATGGGGTGTAACATTGGGTGGTCCTATTATCAAGAACAAGTTGTTCTTCTTTGTAAACTATGAGAATGCAAATAAGACTTATCCAAATCTTAATGGCTATCGTCAGGCAGGCTCACGTGTAAATCCAGATGAAGCTGATGATGTTCTTCAGAAGGTTAAAGACATGGCTCAACGTCAAGGTTTATCGTATGATGGTACTTTCGCAAACCCTGATATCTACACGAAGAGTAATAAATTAGGTGCAAAGATTGACTGGAATATCAATGACTTCAATAAGTTCTCTTTCCGTTGGAGTTATGTTGATGCTAAGCAGTTGAATGTTGTAAGTTCTTCTTCTTCTCTTAATGATGATCATTATTACTTCCCATTTACTAGTAAGACAAACTCTTTCACTGCAGAGTTACAGAGCCGTATCTCTCCTACAATAAGTAATGAGGCACGTGTAAGCTATGTACGCGTTCGCGATAAGCGTAATGTCGCTTCTGCATTCCCAATGATCTCTTTGCAAGTAACTGGTGGATCAGTAAATATTGGTAACGAACGCTCTTCAATGGCTAACTCTCTTGACCAGGATATCTATACTGTAGAAGATAACTTGACTTGGTATAAGGGTAATCACACCTTTACTTTTGGTACTCATAATGAGTTCTATAAGTTTGCTAATCTCTTTATTCAGGATGCGTATGGTTCTTATAACTTCACCGATAAGGCGCATTTCGATAAGTATTATACAGACTTTATGGCTGGTACTATTGATCCAACCTATAACTACTTCCGTCAGTATCGTTATGGTGTAGCAAATGTTGATGTTACTGGTGACCCACGTTGGAAGACACCTTTCTCTGCTGGTCAGCTTGGCTTCTATGCACAAGATAAGTGGAATATAACTCCATCATTCCAGTTGACTTATGGCTTGCGTATGGAGATTCCTCTTTTCTTCAAGACTCCAACGGCTAATGAACCTTTCAATACTTATGCTGCACAGCATAATTGGAACGTTCGTACAAACCATAAACTTTCTAGTACTCCTTTGTGGAGTCCACGTGTTGGCTTCCGTTGGGATATTAATAAGGATCGTCAGTTTATTCTCCGCGGTGGATTGGGTATCTTCACAGGACGTATACCATACGTATGGATTAGTAACAACTTCGCAAAGACTGGTTTGCAGATGCAGACCTACTCTGTAAATACCCCTAAGGGACTGGAGCTTATTCTTAATCCTAATGGACAGGAAGCTAATGCTGCTCGATTGAGAGCTGCAGGTAGTCAGGAAGTGAATGTGTTTGAAGATAAGTTCAAGTTTGCCCAAACTCTCAAAGCTAACTTAGGCTTTGATTTCCATCTCCTTGGTATTGATTGGACAGCAGAAGCCATTTACTCAAAGACTTTGAACGATATCTATTATAAGAATCTTGCTGTTGATAAGACAGGACAAACATTTGCGCAGGTTACAGGTTACGAATGGGATAATCGTCCAATGTATGAGCGTACAACCAACGGCACTCCTTATTCTTATGTCTATGCACTCTACAACACAAGCAAGGGATATACAACGAGTCTTTCGCTAAAGGGGGAGAAGCACTTTAACTTCGGTCTCGATCTTATGGCAAGTTACACATGGACTCGTTCTATGAGTGTTAATAGCGGAACTTCATCTGTTGCTGGTAGTAACTGGATGTATAATGCAACTTATCGTGATGTTAATGATCCAGAGCTCAGTCTTAGTGCTTACAACGTTCCTCATCGTCTTCAAGCAAGTGCTTATTATCATGTAAAGTATGGTGCAAGGAAGCAATGGGAATCAACAATTGGAGTGATTTATCAAGGTCGTAGTGGTTCCCCTTACGTAATCGAAGTTTATGGTGACATGAATGGCGATGGGGCTAATGGTAACGACCTGATGTGGATTCCTACAGATGCACAGATCGATCGAATGAAGTTTGCAAGTGGCGTAAAGGTTAATAATAGTAAGGATATCTACCCATTGATTACGAAGGTTCTTGGCTCTGGCTTCAATGGAACTCTCACAGAGGCACAGCAGCGTGCTTTGATGAAGCAGTGGATTGCTGATGATCCTTATATGAGTCGTCATCGTGGCGAGTACTTCAAGCGTTATGCTGATAACCTTGCTTTTGAGAATCACTTTGACGTACACCTCGCACAGAAGTATAGCTTCAAGGTTGCAGGTCAAACCAATTCTCTCGAGCTTAGCTTTGATATTATAAACGTTGGAAACCTCCTAAACAAGGATTGGGGACATACATACGGTGACGGATTCGGTCGTTACTTTAGTCCTTTCAATTATGAAGGTAATGGAGTATTCAAATTTGATGGCACACACGTTGCCCGAAACTATGATACATATTATAGCCGTTGGCGTGGTCAGTTAGGCTTACGTTATACCTTCTAATAACGCATATATATAAAAAGAGCAGAGACCAAGTTTGAGTCTCTGCTTTTTTAATTATCTTTGCATCATAATTAAAACTCAAAGATTATGATTATTGATTTCGATAAGATGGCTGAAGAGCATATAGAAGGTTTCAAAGGCGGGAAAGGGAAACTTGATATGCGTGCGTTTGTTGATGATAAGGCTCGTATTATGTATTCAACATTGCGACCAGGTGCATGTAGTGGAAAGCATCAGCATGTTGGAACTTTTGAAGCGATGTTTGTTATTAGTGGTGAGTTGACTGTACACTATGATGATTGTACGGAGGTTGCAAGGGTAGGGCAGTTACATTATTGTCCAGAGGGGCACTTCCATTGGTTTGAGAATTGTACAGACCATGATGTCATATATCTTGCAATTGTACCAACATTGGGATAGTAATTGCCAGTAGGGTATATACACAATTAGCGGCAGACATTATTGTCTGCCGCTAATTGTGTATTATTTCCAATGGTTTATTCTATCCTTATTATCTTTCCATTACACCTTCAATGTAAAGACGAGTCATCTCATTTTTACCATTCGTGCGTACAGTAATGCTTTTCTTAAAGTGTCCTGCGAACTTTCCCGTACCATTATAGGTTACCTCAATGCTACCTTTCTGACCAGGAGCAATGGGACGCTTGTCGTAACGTGGGATGGTGCAACCACAACTAGCAATTACTTGATTGATTACCAATGGAGCATTACCAACGTTTGTAAAAGTGAATGTAGTCTTGTGTACTGGATCATTCTCACTGAATGTACCAAAGTCGTAACTTACCTTATCGAATTTAATTTCTGCCTGATTCTGTGCAACTGCAAAAGTTACTCCCATAACGAGTAGCAGCGTCATTAATAAGAACTTTTTCATATCGTATAACTTTTTAGTTGTTTCGTATTATTATGATGCAAAAGTAATCAGAAAGTTTATAGTTACCATGATGTTTCACAATAATTAAGGTAGAATTATTAAATATTAGTCATCAAATTAGCATTAGAACTGAAAGTTTTGTTTGCATTCTTATATTTTTATAAGGTAACTCCTGTTTCTCATTTAAAGTTAGTATCTTTGCATAACTTTATAGTTCAGAGGATAAATATAATCAATTATGTATAGAACGAATACTTGTGGAGAGCTGCGCCTTTCGGATGCAGGCAAGGAAGTAACCCTAGCTGGCTGGGTACAGCGCTCGCGTAAAATGGGAGGTATGACCTTTATTGACCTCCGTGATCGCTATGGTATTACTCAGTTGGTATTTAATGAAGCTGATGATGCTAGTCTGTGTGGTGAAGCCAACAAGTTGGGACGTGAATATTGTATTCAAGTAAAAGGTATTGTTAGCGAGCGACAGAGTAAGAATAGCAAGATTCTTACAGGTGATATTGAGATAATAGCAAAGGAACTGAATGTTCTTAGTCCTTCCTTGACGCCTCCTTTCACCATTGAAGATAATACTGATGGCGGTGATGATTTGCGAATGAAGTATCGCTATCTTGATCTTCGTCGTGAAGCTGTACGTAAGAATCTTGAGTTACGTCATAGAATGACAATCCTTATCCGTAACTTCCTAGATTCACAGAAATTTATGGAGGTGGAGACTCCAATTCTTATTGGTTCTACACCAGAGGGTGCTCGCGACTTCGTTGTACCATCACGTATGAACCCCGGACAATTCTATGCTTTACCCCAGAGTCCACAAACTTTGAAGCAATTATTGATGGTAGCAGGTTTCGATCGTTACTTCCAAATTGCAAAGTGTTTCCGTGATGAGGACTTGCGTGCCGATCGTCAGCCAGAGTTTACACAGATTGATTGTGAGATGTCATTTGTAGATCAAGATGATGTTATCAATCTGTTTGAGGAAATGGCTCGTCATCTCTTCCGTGAGATTCGTGGTGTTGAACTTCCTAAGCTAGAACAGATGACATGGCATGAGGCTATGAAGCGTTTTGGTTCTGATAAACCAGACTTGCGCTTTGGTATGGAGTTCGTTGAATTGATGGATGAGTTGAAGGGTACTGGTTCATTCTCTGTATTCGATGAAGCTAATTATATTGGCGGTATTGTCGTTCCTGGATGTGCTGATTACAGCCGTAAACAGCTCAATGAACTTACAGATTTCGTCAAGCGTCCACAGGTTGGAGCACATGGTCTTGTATTTATCAAGTATAACACGGATGGAACAATTAAGAGTTCTATTGATAAGTTCTATACCCCCGAGCAATTACAGAAAGTAAAGGAGACAACTGGTGCCAAAGATGGTGATCTTGTTTTGATATTATCAGGTGATAATGCAAATAAGACACGTGTTCAGCTCTGTTCTCTACGTCTTGAGATGGGTGACCGCTTAGGTCTACGTGATAAGAATGTATTCAAGTGCTTATGGATTATTGACTTCCCATTGTTTGAGTGGAGCGATGAAGAGCAGCGTCTTATGGCTACACACCATCCGTTTACAATGCCTAATCCTGATGATATTCCATTGCTGGACGAGCATCCAGAGCAAGTACGTGCTAAGGCTTACGACTTTGTTTGCAATGGAATTGAAGTTGGTGGTGGTTCACTCCGTATTCATGATACCCAATTACAAGAGAAGATGTTTGAGGTTCTTGGCTTTACTCCAGAACGTGCAGAAGCACAATTTGGTTTCTTGATGAATGCCTTTAAGTATGGAGCACCACCTCATGCAGGTCTTGCTTTCGGTCTTGATCGTTTCGTAAGTATCCTTGCTGGTCTTGATTCTATTCGTGATTGCATTGCCTTCCCTAAGAACAATAGTGGGCGTGACGTAATGTTAGATGCACCGTCTATTATTGATCAGAAGCAATTAGATGAATTGGAACTGAAACTTGATGTCAAAGAATAGCTTAATCATTGATTTAAGTCAATAAAATAGCAATAAATGAAGTGATGTTCTCTAAGCCAACTTAGTTTATGTAAAAAGTATTTGATACTTCAAGAAATTTGATGTATTTTTGTAGGCAAATACTAATAAATTGTGATTTGGTCAATTTAATTGAGACTTTAATTTTATAAGATTATGACTGAAAAGAAAGAAGTTAAGGCTGCAACTAAGGCAGTAAAGAAAGCCACTACCAAGAAGTCTACTACAAAGGCAACAGCCACTGTAGTTTCTGTCAACGAGGTAAATGTTGGTTACAGGGCAGGTGATGTTTATAACACGCTTGCAGCAGAGGCGAAAGCTTTAAGCGTAGCAGAGATTGCAAAGGCAGCTAAGATCTCAACTGAAGAAGTTTATTTGGGAATTGGTTGGCTTTTAAAAGAAGGAAAAGTTAAGGATGAAGGGAATAAGGTTACACTAGCCTAATCCGACATATTAACGATAGAATAGAAAGGGAGCCGTATGAAAGTGTATTGACTCCCTTTTTTATATGCAATACGATAAAGAAATAATTCGAGTGCTTGTAGAAGCTGGTGACGAGGGACTTTCTGTTTGGAAAATCTCTCACCATGTTTATAATGCTTGTAATTCTCTATTTCATCCGATTGTGCAGGAAGATGTCCGCAAGTATGTGCAAAGCTATCTTCTGAAGAATAGTAAATTACCAACTTCCTTAATTGAGAGAATCAGAAAAGGAACATACCGTCTCAATACAAGCAATAGCTTTTCACAGCAATTCATACTTCAATTTCGTGATGAGAAAGAGGATAATGTAGAGGAAAAGCCCCAGAAAGACCAAAGCCTTTCTCTGTTTTAAATGTTTTATATTGCTATACTTTGCGACAATAGTGTTTTTACATTTGAATAGATGCCTCCCTCGACTTGAGTAAAGCCTCCCCTTGATAGTAGATAAGCCCTCCCTCCTTTTAAGGAATATTCTACCATCATCTACCATATAAACAAGAAAAAGCCTTGATAAAGCTGGGCATTAAGTTTTTTATTTGTATATTTGCAATTATATTAATTTAAGCAGCAATCTATGGCACAATCAAATAATCATTTAGTTATTATGGCTGGCGGAGTTGGTAGTCGATTCTGGCCAATGAGTACAACGGAACATCCAAAACAGTTTATTGATGTATTGGGCGTGGGACGAACTTTATTACAATTGACTTATGATCGCTTTTCGGGTGTTGTCCCTTCTGATAATGTTTGGGTAGTAACCAATCAGAAGTATGTGGATTTAGTCCATGAACAATTGCCTGAAATGCCATTGAATCATATCCTAAGTGAGCCTTGTCGCCGTAACACAGCTCCCTGCATTGCGTATGTTAGTTGGCGTATTAAGAAGGAAAATCCCAAGGCAAACATCGTTGTTTCTCCAAGTGATCATGTTGTTATGGACAACACCGAGTTCCGAAGAGTGGTAACAAACTGTATGAAATTTACCGCGGAAACGGATGCTATAGTGACATTAGGAATGAAACCGACGCGCCCAGAAACCGGATATGGCTATATTCAGGCAGATCTTTCAACGGCTTCTGCACGTAATAAGGAGATATATCGTGTTGATCATTTCCGTGAGAAACCCGATTTAGAGACGGCAGAACGCTATATTCAGCAAAATAATTTCTTCTGGAATGCAGGTATTTTTATTTGGAGTGCATCTACAATCGTAAATGCTTTCCGCATCTATCAACCCAGCGTTGCGCGTATTTTTGAACAGATAATGAATGTTCTTGGAACATCCGAGGAGCAACGAGTTATTGATGAGGTATATCCTGAATGCGAAAATATATCTGTTGACTATGCAATTATGGAACGAGCAGAGGAGATTTTCGTCTGTCCTGCATCTTTTGGCTGGAGCGATCTTGGCACATGGGGCTCACTGATGGCACAAAGCCAGCGAGATTTATATGGAAATGCAATTATAGGTAATGAAATTCATCTCTTCGATAGTCGTAATTGTATTGTCCATACCACCGAAGAGCGCAAGGTCGTTATTCAAGGCTTGGATGGCTATATCGTTGCGGAACAAGGGGGAAAATTGCTTATTTGTAAGCTCTCTGAAGAACAAAGGTTGAAGCAATTTACGGGAGAAGGGTAATCTCATTCCCCCTTTTGATAGCCATTGATTGTTTATATCCACATATTATCTTCATGTAATGTGTGGATATATTAGTATTTCAAAGTTCCTATGACGTTTCTTTCTAAGATAATATTTTCCATTTGTTTCGTTCATTCCCTCACTTCTTTCGCCCAAACGTCGAAGTTAGTAAGGATGAATCCCCAACATTATTTCCATCATAATCTGCCAAAGGGCAATTACAGTGGCTTGACTTCTTTAGGAAATGATACTTATGCGGTGGTATCAGACAAGGCTCCTAAGAGTGGGTTCTTCGTGTTTCATATACAGATTGACCATCAGACGGGCGATATTCTGGACATAACTTCAGATGGTTTCCGCCCTTCTTCTGACGCAAATCAGGATGAAGAGGGGATTGCATTCTTTCCCAAAGACAGTACGATATTCATTTCCCGTGAGGGCGATAATGCCATTTTAGAGTATGAGATGGACGGACATCTGACGGGAAAAAGATTAAAAATCCCCGCTACTTTCAAAGATATTACCCATCAATATGGCTTTGAAGCATTGACTTATAACAAGCAAACGCACCTGTTCTGGACAACTTCTGAGAGTACTTTAAAGCAGGATGGTGTGCAAGCCAATGCTCAGAATCAGGTTAATAATCGCTTGCGGCTACAAAGTTTCGATGAAGATTTCATGCCTCAAGCGCAATTTGCTTACCTGATGGACAAACCAATCTCGCATAAGAGTGCTTCCAATTATGCGATGGGCGTACCGGCTTTGACCGCATTAGATGATGGAAAGCTATTAGTTTTAGAGCGCGAGTTCCTTGTAACATCGGGTAAATTAGGGTCGTTTGTGAGCAATAAGATCTATTGTGTCGATCCTCTTTCCGCCGATTCTATTCCGTCAAATGCCCCACTTCAGGGTGCTTCTCCCTATCTTCCAAAGACATTGATAGCAGAATGGAAGACCTCCTTAACGCTATTCCGACAAGATTTAGCGAACTATGAAGGGATGTGCCTCGGTCCAAAACTGTCTAACGGAAGCCAAGTCCTTATCCTTTGTGCCGACAGTCAGAATCAATATGGCGGAGTTTTGAGAGATTGGTTCCGCACGATTGTCATACGATGATAATGTATTGCATAAAAACAGAAAGCCACGGGCAAGTGCTCGTGGCTTTCGTCTTTCTGGATTGAATGGTTTTCAACCAACTTGAGGTCCTGACTCCTCATTCTCTTTCTTGTTCTCTTTTGGTTTTTTCTTGCCTTTCACCTTCTCCTGTGGAGCTACTCGGAAGAACTCAATACCCTTGAGTTGGCGAAACTCCTGTGTAGGAGTGAAGAGAATCTGCGTTCGAGAGATGCACTCCGAAGGCTTGAAATCTTCTTCTTTCAGCACAGATTTTGAGGTGAATGTGGGTCGGAACGTTCCGATTGGTCCCCCGTCGACAATGTAACCTCTCGAACAAAGTTCGTTTAACACTTTGCGGAAACGATAGAACACTGCCGCAATGTCAGCTTGACCAACGGTTGAATCGTCCGCCATGCGATCACATAGTTCATCAAAAGTGATGTGATGTTTCTGACAAACAGGGTGAGCAATGAAGACATCTTTGCCTTTTAATTTACCCATGTTGACCGTTCTCTTGGTTAGTGAAAAATCCATAAGCTAAATGGTTTTTAAATGTGTTTTAAATAAATTAGAGTGGGGTATCTGCACACTTCACAGTACTTACACTCAGATTGTATGGCGCAAATATAATGAAAATATTTTATTAAAACAATAAATCGAAGCTATTTTTTTGATTGTTTTTATATCCTTATTTTCAATAAGCAATCTGACTTTTGTAAATATTGTATATTGCTTTCTAAAAAATCGTACCTCCGTTTTAGTAAAAACGTACCTCCGTTTTGATGAAAACGTACCTCCGTTTTTGGTAAAATGTACCTCCGTTTTTTTCGGATTTATTATTGGTTTTGTATCGTGTTGATAATCAATGATTTACAAAGGTGCGTAAAAGGGGCTAAAAACGGGTGATTTTCATGTGCAGAATGACAAAAAAAGAGAGTAGGAATTAAGCCTGCTATTCGCTAATAAGCCTAATTCCTACTCGGATATTGTTAGGTAAAATTAGTTTACTTTTTCCTCAATTCCTCCAAACTTGCTTTGAGAGCTGCAATCTTTTCTTCGGAATCGCTTTGCTTTTTGCGCTCACGTTCGATGACTGCCGCAGGGGCATGAGAAACAAAATTCTCGTTAGATAGTTTCTTCTTGATGCCAGCGAGGAAGCCTTCCAGATGGTTGAGTTCTTTCTCTTGCTTTTCGATTTCGGCTGCAACATCAATCAAATCGCCAACAGGTACGGCAAAACTGTCCGTTCCGACCATGAAGCCTGATGCGTCGCTGGGCTTCTCTGCCACCACTTCGATTGTCTTTAAGTTCGCCATCTTATGGATTACGCTGTTGTATGCCTCGTAGTTATTTTGCCCAATGGCATTGAGTTCGAGTTCAACCTTAGGTGCGATATTCTTCTGATTGCGCACCGTTCTGACACCGCCGACGATTGCTTTCACCTGTTCTATGTCTTCGATTAACCGCTCTTCGTCCTTGGTTGGAGCTGGGAGTTTCAGTTCATCGCGCATAATGCTCTCGCTGTCTTTGCGGTCATAGATGTGCTGCCATAGCTCTTCGGTGATGAAAGGCATGAAGGGGTGGAGCATCTTTAACAAAGAATTGAAGAAACGGAGCGTTGCCTCGTAGGTCACTTTGTCGATAGGCTTGCCATATTCTGGCTTAATCATCTCAAGATACCAGCTTGAAAACTCGTCCCAGAAGAGGCGATAGACGGTCATCAATGCCTCGGAAATACGATAGCTCTTGAATTGTTCGTCCATCTCTTTGTTCACAGCTTTCAGTTTGGCATCGAACCATTCAACGGCGATTCGGCTTGCTTGTGGCTGTTCAATATCGGCAGTTTGCCAACCTTGTACGAGGCGGAAGGCATTCCAAATCTTGTTATTGAAGTTACGTCCTTGCTCACAGAGCGTCTCATCGAAGAGAATATCATTGCCGGCTGGGGCTGAAAGCATCATACCCATACGGACGCCATCGGCACCATATTTCTCAATAAGCATAATCGGGTCAGGCGAATTGCCAAGACTCTTGCTCATCTTCCGCCCGAGCTTATCGCGCACAATACCCGTGAAATAAACATGCTTGAATGGGAATTTACCACGATACTCATAGCCTGCCATGATCATTCGTGCCACCCAGAAGAAGATAATGTCTGGACCCGTCACGAGATCGCTGGTAGGGTAGTAGTAGTTTATTTCCTCATTATCGGGGTTGTTAATGCCATCAAACACGGAGATTGGCCATAACCAACTGGAGAACCATGTGTCCATGCAGTCGCTTTCCTGCTCTAAATCGGCTGCGGTTACGTTAGGATTCTTCTCTTTTGCAAGTTTCAATGCCTCGTCTGCGGTCTCTGCAACGACTGTTGCGTTCTTACCTTCTGCGTCCTTGAAATAGTAAGCTGGGATTCGATGACCCCACCAAAGTTGGCGACTGATACACCAGTCTTTGATGTTTTCAAGCCAGTGGCGATAGGTGTTTTTATATTTCTTTGGATAGAACTCTATCTCATCGTCCATGACTGGAGCGAGCGCAATGTCGGCAAAGTGCTGCATTTTGAGGAACCATTGTGTAGAGAGTTTCGGCTCGATAGGCACGTTGGTACGCTCGGAGAAGCCTACTTTGTTGTCATAGTCTTCTACCTTTTCCATCAAACCAGCCGCCTCTAAGTCCTTAGATATCTGTTTGCGCACGTCCATTCTATCTTGACCTACATACAAACCAGCCGCATCGGAGATGGTTCCGTTATCATTGAAGATGTCGATTGTCTCTAATCCATGCTTCAAACCGAGCGCATGGTCGTTGACATCGTGTGCAGGAGTAACCTTCAAACAACCTGTTCCGAACTGAATATCTACGTATGAATCCTCAATAACCGGGATTACGCGGTTAACCAATGGTACGATGACATGCAAACCTTTGAGCCATGTGTTCTTCACATCTTCTGGATTAATGCACATAGCCGAATCGCCCATAATCGTTTCAGGGCGGGTTGTTGCAACCACAGCATAGTAACCTTTCTCATCTTTGTGCATTACATTGCCCTCGTCTTTGCGCTCCACTTTAGCCTGATCGTCAGCAGCAACATAATATTTAAGGTGATAAAGTTTAGAGTGTTCATCCTTATAAATCACCTCCTCGTCCGATAGAGCAGTCTGTGCCTGTGGGTCCCAATTAACCATTCGTACGCCACGATAGATATAACCTTTATTATATAAGTCGCAGAATACCTTAATAACACTCTTACTTCTGGTGTCATCCATGGTGAAAGCAGTACGATCCCAATCGCAAGAGCAGCCCAAACGGCGCAACTGTTTCAGGATAATACCACCATGCTCATGCGTCCAATCCCACGCATGCTCAAGGAATTGTTCACGGGTGAGATCTGTCTTTTTGATACCTTCTTGCGCCAACTTGTTTACAACCTTTGCTTCGGTTGCAATACTTGCATGGTCAGTACCAGGAACCCAGCAAGCATTCTTACCCTCCATGCGCGCACGTCTTACAAGAATGTCCTGAATAGTGTTGTTGAGCATGTGTCCCATGTGGAGTACACCAGTAACATTTGGTGGTGGAATCACTACAGTATAAGGCTCACGCCCATCAGGTTTAGAACTAAATAGCTTATTGTCCAGCCAATACTGGTACCATTTTGATTCCACAACCTGTGGATCATACTTGCTTGCTAATTCCATTGTTTCGTATATTTTTTTATTCTTTATTATCATAAAATGCGGTGCAAAAGTACAAAAAATCCGCTTAAATAGTGTATCTTTGCAGCGATAATAGTACAGGTCAGCAAGTACTTTAACGTTTATCTTTAACTTTAAACATCAAGACATTGCATACAAAAGAAGAAAAATTAAAAGCCTTTGCGCGCTTATTGGATGTTCAGGAACGTCTTCGCAAGGAGTGCCCTTGGGATAGAAAACAAACCAATGAGAGTCTTCGTCCTAATACTATTGAAGAAACTTTCGAGTTAGCTGATGCACTTCTTAAGAACGATTCAAAGAATATCTGTAAGGAATTGGGCGATGTTATGGAGCACGTTGTGTTCTATTCAATGCTCGGTCAAGAGAAAGAGGAGTTTGATGTTGCTGATGTTTGTAATGCGCAATCGGATAAATTGATGTTCAGACATGATTTTATTGACTGGACAGGATGGGAGGTTTCTCGCTCGGATATGGCTGTAAATGCTAATGGACAGGTGGTTTATAAAGATGAATTGAAACAGCAAACAAGCGATAATCAGCAAGCTGCGCCTAATACAGCAACGCAAGTTGAATCTACTTGGGAACAGCGAAAACAGCGCGAAAGAGATGGAAATAAGTCTGTTCTCTCTGGTGTTCCAGAATCATTGCCAAGTCTTATAAAGGCTTATCGCATACAAGACAAGGCTCGTAATGTGGGTTTTGATTGGGAAGAAAAAGAGCAGGTATGGGACAAGGTTTATGAAGAGTTAGGCGAGTTGAAGGCAGAACTGCAGAAAGAAGATAAAGAGCGTTCAACCGAAGAGTTTGGCGACTTTATGTTCTCGCTTATCAATGCAGCCCGTCTCTATCATATTAACCCTGATAATGCACTCGAACATACGAATCAGAAGTTTATAAAACGATTTGATTACATCGAAAAGAAAGCGCGTGAGAAAGGTGTCTCTATAAAGGATTTGACGCTCGCGGAGATGGATCAATATTGGGAAGAAGCAAAGAAACTATAAGAACTAAAGATATTAAGCACATGAAAAGGAGTTTTTATTTAGTTATTTCATTGATTATCCTTGCTGCTGTTTACGCTTGTAAGGATAATAAGGCAAAGTCATCATTGGCTCAAGCAAGTGGTAGTACCGATTCTTTGACTGTGGGCGATAGTACTGTTTATGGTACTATGGTTGACGGTGCAATGAACTCGTTAATCTTACTTACGGATAAAGGCGATACGGTTGAGTTCTTAGTAAATCCAGATGACACTGTCGAAGTTGTTAAAGGAGGAAAGATTAATGGTGACCGCTTTGCTGTGATTGGGTATAAGGAGTATGGCGATAACTTCATGCGTTCTGCCATTAACTTAACTTCTCTATTAGGAAATTGGACAAGTCTTGATCGCAACTTCGAGATTAAAGAGGGCGGGACGGTTAGTTCCAGTCTTCAATCAGAGAAGAATCCTTGGACTTCATGGAAGATTTGGAATGGTAAGTTGATATTATCAAAAGATACCTTTGACGTTTATAACCTCGGTGCTGACTCACTATCATTAGAAAATCACAATGGTATTTTTGTCTTTACAAGAGGAAAGTAAGATTTAACTGATAAAACATTATAATGCTCGTGTCGTGTAATAGCTCTTTGAATGAGACTTAGTTAAGCGATTCGAGCATTTTCATATTCGTTAGTATTGCTGTATGGAACCATTTACTGTACGTATTTTAGGCTGTGGAAGTGCCTTACCTACATTGAGACATTATCCTTCTTCGCAGGTTGTTGAACTGAGGGAAAAGCAATTTATGATTGATTGTGGAGAAGGAACGCAGATACAATTACGTAGGTTGCACATCCATTTCTCTAGAATTATAGCTGTATTCATTAGTCATCTTCATGGCGATCATTGTTTTGGGTTACCAGGAATGTTGTCTACATTTGGTATGACGGGGCGCACCGCACCTCTACATATCTATGCTCCTTCTTCTTTTGAGCCTATCCTTCAGCAAACACTCGACTTCTTTTGTCAGGGATTAGGGTTTGAAGTAATATTCCATGGCTTAGATACAACTCAACAGAAAGTAATTTATGAAGATCGTAGTCTGACAGTTGAAACGATTCCTTTGCAGCATAGAGTAGAATGTTGTGGATTCCTTTTTAGAGAGAAACAAACGCTCTCGCATATTCGTCGAGATATGATTGATTTCTATCATATCCCAATCAGTCAGATTAATAACATAAAGAATGGTGCCGATTGGATCACTCCTGATGGAGATATTATTCCGAACGACCGACTTACATCGCCTGCTACTCCTGCTCGTAGTTATGCTTATTGTTCCGATACGAGATATATCAAGTCACTTTCTAAGCAAGTTCAAGGAGTTAATACACTTTATCATGAAAGCACATATCTTGCGAAGGATGCCGATCGTGCTAAGCTCTATTGGCATAGTACGTCAGAACAAGCAGCGAAGGTAGCACATGATGCAAAGGTTGGTAAATTACTTTTAGGTCATTATTCTGCTCGATATAATAATGAAGAGCTACTATTGAAAGAATCTCAAGCTATCTTCCCGAATACTATCTTGTCACAAGAGGGGATGGTCATTGATGTTTAAGACAAAGTTAATCTACAATTAAAACAGAGTGGCATTAAAATGACCATTGTGTAGTAACATAATCTTTAAGCAGAATGAAAGAAAGCTATAAAATATCTACTAAACCATGAAACAAGACAGGGCAGTATTATGGCTTGCCGAATGAAAAAGTCCCAGACGAATGGTCTGGGACTAAAGATTACCTGTCTCACGACAACTAATCTTCTAACCTTAATAATCTAATACCATGAAAAACACGTTGCAAAGATATGCTTAATTCATTATCACTCCAAACTTTTTTAGTTAAAGAAAGTAAATCGCTTAATATTTAATAGATTATCCTTTAACACTATTCAATAAGCCTATCTTGCCTTCATTCACTAGTTTGATGATGAGTTCACCAAATAGTGTGTTCTGCCAAGCAAACCAATCCCTCGTGTACTTATAAGCATCATCTTTGTTAAAACTCTCGTGCATGAAGCCTGTACCGGCGTCTGTGTTCATCAGCATCTCAATGCACTTTCGTATCTCATTATCGTCTTTTGAAGTGAAAGCACGCATCATAATGGACATAGGCCACACCATTTCGTAACCGATGTGAGGCCCTCCAATACCCTCACCGGCCTTCCCTCGGAAGAAATAAGGGTTATCCTCGCTCCACACTAAACGGCGAGTATTCTGATAGATAGGGTCGTCTTGGCTTACATCTCCTAGATAAGCCATGGCAAGCAAACTAGGTACATTGGCGTCATCCATTAGTAGATGATTGCCGAAACCATCCACTTCATAAGCGTAGATCTTGCCATACTTGGGGTGATCATACACCGCATATTTCTTCAAAGCCTCACTAACTTCATCAGCCAAAGCCGTACACTCTTTTGCAAGACCAGCCTCTTTATTCACCTTCAATAGGATTTCAGCAGCCTTACGAAGCGATGACACCGCCATAAAGTTCGATGGAATGAGGAAGAGAAAGGTTGTTGCATCGTCCGACGGACGGAAGGCTGAGGCGATCAAACCCACTGGCTTCACTGGAGCACCCCATCCCGCATTGTTCATAGTGTCCAATGCTCGATCCGTAACACGCAAGAACTTATAGCTGCCACGGCCTTCTTTCTTCTGTTGTTCATGGAATGTCTTGAGGATATTCTCTACTGCCTTTACCCATTCGGAACCAAAGACACTGGTGTCACCAGTGGTTTTCCAATATTCAAAAGCAAGTCGGATAGGGTAGCAAAGAGAGTCTATTTCATACTTCCGTTCGTGTAGTTCGGGCTTCATAGCCGTTTCGTCACTCATCCAGGGACCTTTCGAATCAGGTACCTGATTGAAGGCATTGGCGTAAGGGTCGATGTTTATGCACTTTATCTGGCGGTTGATAACACCTGCCAACATCTTTCGTAGCTTCTTATCTTTGCCTGCCAGTTGCACATAAGGCCATACTTGAGCCCCCGAATCACGCAACCACATGGCGGCAATGTCGCCTGTGTAGACGAAAGTATCAGGTGTTCCGTCAGCTTCTTCAGTGTAGTGTACAGTCGTATCAAGCGTGTTTGGGAAGCAATTCTCAAACATCCATGCCAGTCGTTTATTAGTTAGTTTACTCACAATAAGCCTTATCTCTCTCTCAACAGCATCTGATTTAAAGAGTCGGTCAGCCTCTTTAGGACGCTTAGAAACAAGCGTCACAGCATCAGTTGGGCAAGTAAAATGACTGACCGAAGCTTTTTCTATATTCAAGGCGTTGGCTGACTGCGTATGAAATGCCATGAGTGTGAAGCATGCTGAGGCGATAAAGATTTTCTTATTCATATATGCGTAAATTAGGTTTCTATTGATATTCATTTATGTAATCGATAATCTCTTGGCATTGATCATCGGTCATTGTCGGGTTACAAGGGAGGGAGAGTTCTTGCTGATGTATGCTTTCTGTAATGGGATAAGAGAGCTTATTCCATTCTGCATAAGTCTTTTGTTGATGTGGTGGGATAGGGTAGTGGATCATTGTTGATATTCCTTTATCATTCAAGTAAGACTTTAATCTATCACGGGAGGGGCATAAGACTGGGAATATATGATACACATTATCACGGTCACCATCGGTAGTTATTGTGATTAGTGGGTTCTTAATGCCTTGTTGATAAGTTTTAGCTATCTCCTTCCGTCGTGCATTTTCTTGATCAAGATAACGGAGTTTCACATCTAAAACAGCTGCTTGAATCTCATCCATACGGCTATTTACGCCCTTAAAAGAGAACTCATATTTACGTGCCGAACCATAGTTAGCAATGCTACGGATAGTCTCTGCCAGTGTAACATCATCTGTTGTCACAGCCCCAGCATCGCCTAATGCACCGAGATTCTTACCTGGGTAGAAGCTATGGGCAGCTGCATTTCCCAATGAACCAGTGCGTTTCTTCTCATAAAAACAGCCATGCGCCTGTGCGTTGTCTTCGATGAGAAGGAGATTATGAAGCGCACATAACTCGCCAATCAGCGGTGTATAAGCACATCGCCCATAGAGGTGTACGAGCATGATAGCCCGTGTCTTCGATGTTACGGCAGCTTCGATAAGTTGGTCGTCAAGCTCCAGTGTATTAATATTAGGCTCTACCAAGACGGGAGTTAAATTGTTTTCTGTAATGGCAAGGATAGTTGCAATGTAGGTATTAGCGGGTACGATGATTTCATCTCCAGCCTTCAATCGTCCTAACTCCTTGTAGGCTCGAAGGATGAGAGATAGCGCATCAAGTCCATTTCCACATGTTACGCAGTGTTCCGAACCAATGAATTTAGCGTAATCAGCCTCAAATTGCTTCGTTTCCTGCCCTTGCAAATACCAACCGGAACGCACAACACGTTCCAAAGCGTTAGTAATTTCATCACCGTGAAGGGCTGTTATATCCTTGAGAGAAAGGTAGTTAATCATTTTTCTTACTGGTTAATTATGTCCTTACTTACCCTTGCTTACCGGATTATTCAGCTTTTCCATGGGCATAACATCCCACTCATAGCAATCGTAGCAAACACCCCGCCCACCAAAGCCTTCCTTTTGGAAAATGAGAGGAGCATTGAGTTTCCGCCCATTCTCTTCGGTGCTTTTACCAAAGTCAAAGTATCCTTGTCGGTCAGCATACACTTTATTAATAAGGTGATCAAATAGAAGATCAAGTGCACCGAGGCTTTTTCCCTCTGGAGAAGCAGATATATATTGTGTGTGAATGACTTGCGGTGTCTCGAAGATGAGAGTTCCTCCAAGTGGATTACCAACCTTATTAAATGCCATGAAAAGGCGGATAGACTTAGGGAAACGGCTCTTCAGCAATTTAAGTTCAGCTAGAGAATGAACTGGATGAGCCTTATATTTATTTGAAAGGTTATCATTTAATATCCTCCAAAAGGCTTCCATGTTCTCGCTTTCAGCAATGGTAAGCTCTGAATGAATGGCTTTTCGGATTCCACTCTTACGACTTTCCGTGAACTTTAGATGTTGGAGAAGAGGAATAGTTGTGGATATATCACGAATTGTTAAACGTGCTTTACACACATTAAGAAGTGCATATAAGTCTTCTTCAGCGGGATATTTGTGGTAAATCCATGGTATAGACTTATATACTACATGCTTAAATCCCTGCTTATAAAGATATTCATTGATGACAAGAAACACCTTACAAACATCCTCTGCACATGCTTTTGTGTTTGTAAGAAGCCCCCCGTAGGTTAGTCCTTGGTGTGAGTAAAGCGTTGTATCAACCTTATTGGCAGGCAAAAGGGCGTAGGGTCGTCCCTTCCGATAGACCATTAAGGAACAATCAAGGAATCTATCGGCATGGTAATCCATGTAAGAACGATTGAAAAGGAACGTTCCTTGCTTCGATCTCTGCACGAAGTTATCCCATTCAAGTACCTGTTCTCTAGTATATTGCCTTACTTCAAACATGCTGTATCAGGTGCGCCAATCTTGGAATAAAAGTATTATTTCTAAACTACTTATGGCTTAAATAGTTTATAAACTCGTCATAGTTACGAATGTAATCAGCCTCATCAAAAGGGTCTTCAGCCAATACAAGACACACAGCACCCGATGAGAAATCATCGAGCGTGCGCCATATATCAGTATCAACAAGTAGCCCTTGATAAGGATGATTCAGTAGGAAGGACTCCTTTCTGTGCCCATTATCAAGTGTAACAGTGAATGATCCACTTACAGCAATAATGAATTCACGACAGTGTTTATGTGCATGTCCACCTCGAGAAGTACCTGATGGAACATCATAAGTCCAATAAGCACGGGCAACATGGAAGGGTATGTCCTTCATACCTTGGGCTACGGTGAGGTTTCCACGAGGGTCAACAACCTTCTGCAATGATATTATCTTTCCTAATGAAATCGCGTTGTCATTCATTACTTAATATGTAATTATCTCCTTATTAATACTTCTTCATATAAGGATCAGTGCCTAATACGGTTGCAGCAACACGTTTCGTTTTATCGCGCAGTTCGTCCATATCGGTTCCAATCTCACCATAGCAGAGAGCTACTCCCATACGTCTTCCGATATGGGCGATAGGCTTTCCGAAGATACGCAAGCGTGTTCTGTCTTCCTTACAGGCTTCTAAAAGATTGTAAAACAGCGGCTTGCCTGAGTCAATTGGAGACAAGATGACAGCCGAACAACCTGCATGTTCAAGGTGAATAGCGGGTATTGGAAGTCCCATCACAGCCCGGAAATGAAGCTCAAACTCGTTGAAATTGGTGGTATGAGCCAATGTTACCATACCAGTGTCATGTGGTCTTGGAGATAACTCAGAGAAGATTACCTCTCCTTGTTTGGTTAGGAAGAACTCAACTCCCCATATTCCATAACCTGTAAGAGCACGTGTAACCTTATTAGCAATGTGTTCTGCCTGTCGTAAAGCGTCTTCGGAGATAGCGTAAGGTTGCCAACTCTCACGGTAGTCGCCTCCTTTCTGTATATGACCAATAGGCGGACAGAAGAGGGTAGGACCGTTCTTTTGGGTGACAGTAAGCAATGTGAACTCGCTATCAAAGTCTATGAACTCCTCGATGATTACCTCTTTTACATCGCCACGAGCCCCTTCCATCGCGTTCTTGAAAGCTTCTTCGAGTTCTGCATCATTGTGGACATAGCTCTGACCATGCCCACTTGAACTCATCAAAGGCTTTACTACACATGGAAAACCTATCTCATCGGCAGCTGTCTTGAACTCTTCATAAGTCTTGGCATAGAAGTATCTGGCTGTTCGCAAGCCTAGTTCACGAGCTGCGAGATCACGAATAGCACGTCTATTCATCGTGAAGTTGACTGCACGAGCAGATGGGGCAATCTGAATACCTTGCTGTTCATAGTCGAACAAACGCTCTGTTCGGATTGCTTCTATCTCTGGAACGATGATGTCGGGACTATGGAAGTCGACAACAGCATCAAGTGCTGTGCCATCAAGCATGTCGATTACTTCCGATTCATCGGCTACTTGCATTGCAGGGGCGTTATCGTAACTATCACAAGCCACAACATACTGTCCGGCACGCTTAGCAGCAATAGCAAACTCCTTACCCAGCTCTCCGGAACCTAATAGCAGGATCTTTTTCATGTGTAGTTTGGGGGATTGTTAATTATAAAATAGGATGTCCTCATATATAATAAGGTGTAAAGGGGAGTACAAGCATTGCACTCTTTTACCTTCCCTTCTTAGTGTACATCATGTCATAATACTTCTGATAATCACCAGAAGTGACCTCTTGTATCCAGTTCTGATGCTCTAAGTTCCAACGAATAGTCTTCACAATACCATCAGCGAACTTAGTTTCTGGATACCAGCCAAGCTCTTCCTTGATCTTTGTTGGGTCTATGGCATAACGTGCATCATGTCCGAGACGATCTGGAACATGCGTTATCAAGTCATTATTAATCCAACTGATATCAATGTCACCATTGGCATCCTTCACTTGTTTCTTTAGTATGGTACGTAGGTTCTTATCCTCGACCATCATGTCATGAATGGTCTTGATAGTAAGTTTCACAATGTCAATATTCTTCATCTCATTGTGTCCACCAACGTTATAGACTTCTCCCTCACGTCCTTCACGTACTACCATATCTATTGCCTTACAATGATCTTCAACGTAAAGCCAGTCTCTTACGTTCAGTCCCTCACCATAAACAGGGAGCTTCTTGCCCTCAAGTATGTTATTGATAATTAATGGGATGAGCTTCTCGGGGAAGTGATAAGGACCGTAATTGTTAGAACAACGCGTGATACTTACAGGCATGTGGTAAGTGTCTCGATATGCCATTACGAAATGGTCAGCGCTTGTCTTGCTGGCAGAATAGGGGCTGTGAGGACAAAGAGGAGTTTTCTCTGTGAAATAGCCTTCAGCTCCGAGCGATCCATAAACCTCATCGGTTGATACTTGATGATAGCGTTTTCCTGCCTTCCATGTGGGATAGCCTTGTTCGTCCTTACCAGTTACCCATGCCCGACGAGCTGCGTCCATGAGGTTCTGTGTACCAAGGATATTCACAGAAAGGAACAACTGGGGATCTTCAATGGAGCGGTCTACATGACTCTCTGCAGCAAAGTTTACGAGGTAATCAATATCATTCTCAACAAAGAGACGATCAACCAATTCGCGGTCGCGAATATCTCCTTTCACAAAGACACAACGCTTTTCATCGATGTCATCTTTGATTGTTCCGAGGTTTCCTGCATAAGTAAGTGCATCAAGGATAATCACCTTGATGTCCTCATTAACATATTTCTTATGGAGTAGATATTTGATGTAATTTGCACCAATAAAGCCTGCTGCACCAGTTACAAGATAGGTTTTCATATTCAAAACTATTATTTGTTATACTTTAATTTATTATCACTTAATGTTATAACTTCACAATCCGTGAATTTATTGCCATCGATGGTCAGTCTTACTAAAGTTCGTTCTTTATGCCATCCGCGCATACCTGCTGCACCGGGATTGATATGTAACATGTTAAGCGTTTTATCGAATTGCACCTTTAATATATGTGAGTGTCCATCAACGAAGAGATTAGGTGGTGAAGCGTAAAGCATACTTTGTACCGAACGATCATATCGACCAGGATAACCGCCAATATGCTTTAGTAAGACATCAACATCCTCACATTTGAAGCGTAGAATATCACGATAACGCGCCCGCATCTCATAATCATCTATATTGCCACAGACGGCTCGGAAGATAGGTTTCATTGCTTCGAACTTGTCTGCAACCTCCATAGATCCAATGTCACCAGCGTGCCATATCTCATCACAAGCACCTAAGTAATACTCGTACTTATCGTCCCAGTAGCCATGAGTATCAGAGATTATACCAATCTTCTTCACGCCCTTCTCCTTATAAAATCGGCTATTAGATCCTTCGTACCTTCCAATCCTAAAATGCTTGCATCTATACAAAGATCATAGCTTTCTGCGTGCCCCCATGTCTTAGCGGTGTAATAGTTGTAATACTTTGCCCGCTCACTTTCTCCATTTTCAATGAGTTTTCGTGCTTCATCCTCCGTACATCCACGACGCGCACAGACGTTAGCAATGCGAGTTTGCATCGGTGAGGTGATAAAGACATTCACGCAGTTTGGATTGTCACGAAGTATGTAATCTGCCGTTCTACCTACAAAAACACAACGATCATTCTGCTTAGCTACATCACGTATAGCATCACTTTGGAATTGATAAAGGCTCTCTTGCGAGAAGTTACTCTTATAGAAGTCACTATCAGCTAATAGTGGGAGACGGATGTTGAAATGGGTCTTCAAGAAACCTTTCTGCTCATCATTCTGTTCAAAGAACTTCTCTGAAAAGCCGCTCTCTTTGGCTGCCAGATTAAGAATCTCACGGTCATAAAACTTGCAATCGAACTCCTCTGCCAATAGTTTGGCTATAATTCGTCCACCGCTTCCAATCTGTCTACCAATGTTTATGATTAGCTTTTTTCTCATATTTTAGATTGTTATTTATAACACAAAATATTATGCTGTCTTTGTCTGTCGTTTAATCCGACGAACAAAGATAAACATGATAATGGCAGCAATGAAAGATGCTGTAAAGTCACTCGAAGGCAATGCTGCCCACACGCCATCCAGTCCGAAGAAGTGGGGGAGAGCTGCAAGTAGAGGTAAGAGGAACAACAGCTGGCGTGAAAGAGATAAGAAGATACTAACCTTCACCTTGCCAATACACTGGAAGAAGTTGGTCACCACCATCTGATAACCTATGAAAGGATACATCATCATATTGATTTGTATGGCTTTGATAGCCTGTTTTATCAATTCCGGATCATTAGTGAACATACGCGCACAATAGTATGGTGCCAAGTGAGCGATGAGCCATCCTGTCACCATAATTCCCGTTGCTGCAAAGGCTGCATACTTCACTACGCGCATGAGTCGATCAGTCTGCTGTGAGCCATAGTTGTAGCCCGCAATAGGCTGCATACCCTGATTTAAACCGATAACAAACATCACGAAGATCATGGCAATACTATTGGCAATACCATAAGCACCCACTGCGATGTCACCACCATATCGAACTAATTGGTTGTTGATGAATATGACCACGACACAAGCACACACATTCATTAAGAACGGAGAGATGCCAATAGAGATAATATTGTTTACCAAGTTACGCTTCAATCTATAGATTCCCTTTTTCAGATGTAATAGTTCCTTCTGATTGGAAAAGAGCCTCATTTGCCAACAAAGAGCCAATGCTTGTGAGATAACAGTAGCAAAAGCTGCACCCCTAATACCCCAATGCCACCACCATATAAAGATGATATCTAAGAGTATATTCATTAACACCGTGAAGATGGTTGCAGCCATTGCTTGACGTGGCTTAGATGCTGCGCGTAACACGGCATTCATCCCGAAGTACATGTGAGAGATAACATTTCCTGCCAAGATAACTTGCATAAAGCTCCGCGCATAGGGTATTGTTGCATCGCTTGCACCGAAGAATCGCAAGATAGGATCAAGGAAGATGAGGCAGATAACACTAAACCCTATACCTATAATTAGGTTCAGTGTCACCGTGTTCCCCAAGATGTTCTCGGCTGCAGCATAGTCTCTTTGACCTAACTTCACACTAATAGCTGTGGATGCACCTATTCCAACGCCAGCACCAAAGGCGGTACCTAAGTTCATAAAAGGAAATGTAATAGCAAGTCCGGAAATAGCCATCGGACCTACCACTTGACCTATAAAGACTCGGTCAATGATGTTATACAAAGAGGCTGCTGTCATAGCTACTATTGCTGGCAAGGCATACTGCGCCAACAATCTACCAACAGGCTTTGTGCCCAACTCTAATGTAGCTTTCTTATTATCCATCAGGGGGTTATTACATACCTTTAAACCATTTCTATTGAAAGAAATAGGTAATTTTTACTTCTGAAATAGTCGACTTCCATGTATAGAAAAAGCAATTACCAATGATTAAACAAGCAATGCTAATCTTACTAATACATCCTCTTCACTATGTTGCAAAAGTACGAAAAAAAACTGATATTTGCCTTTTATCCCAAGTAAATATCAGTTTTATAATCCTTATTGATAATGTTTTACACTATTAAAGATGAGTTCTTAAACCAGTTCCACCTTATCCATCTCTTGTTCCTTATCACAATAATGACACTTGAGAATACCTCTCTCTTTATCAACAACATGGAAGATGGTGTCCATTGGTTCGTTGTTTGTGATACATTTTGGGTTGTTACATCTTACAATGCTCCGAAGCTCATCTGGTGTTACTACCTTCTTCTTCTCTACCACTTCATAGTCATTAATGATGTTCAACACCACGTTCGGTGCTACAACCGACAGACGGGAGATCTCATCATCAGTGAAGAATTTATCACTAACTTTGATGATTCCCTTTGTGCCTACCATCTTCGATGAGAAGTTATAACCGATAGTAACAGGTGTAGAGAGCTTCTGGAGCTGTAAGAGGTTGACCACCTGAAAGGTCTTCTCAGATGGTATATGATCAATAACAGTACCGTTTTCAATAGCGGCAACTAAGCGTTCTTTCTTTGACATAATAGGTTTCTTATTATTTTTCTTGCGTTACTTCAATATGGTCGAAGACATCTCCAGCTGTCACTTCTATCCCGAGTTTGCGAGCTTTCCCTGTTTTATTTGCTTTGATAAGGATATGATATGTATTTTCAACTACCTTGATGTCAAACCAATCATGTGATATCTGACGGAAGTTCTGGGGCTTTACACCAGCATAAATAATTTTGTCACCAGTTGAAGCATGTGACAACCATGGTCGCTGATAGTTCTTACATATCAAAGTATAGGTACCACCTTCAGCAGGAGCAGTAATACTCTTTGGATCACCAGAATAGTTCGCTTCCCATTTCATAGGTTCCCAGCTGCCTTCTATTTCTTCGTTGCTACAACTAACCAGAGTTGTGAAAATAACTAAGAACAATGCTGCCAACGTAATTCTATTTACCCATTTCATAAGCTTTATATGTTAGATTTCATTTGATATAGGTCTATTATAATATCGTCTTATCGGCTTTCACCTCCTCTAACGATATACCCAGACAATGGCAGAAGATGGCTTCTCGAGCGAAAAGACCATTGCGTGCTTGCTGGATATAATAAGCATGTTCGCTATCATCAACATCGTATGCAATCTCATTCACACGTGGGAGAGGGTGCAAAATCTTCATGTTTGGACGTGCTTGTGAGAGCATATCACGATGGAGAATATAGACATTCTTCACCCGTTCATACTCCATCAAGTCAGAGAAGCGTTCCTTTTGTACGCGCGTCATATATAATATGTCTGCATGAGCTATTACATCAGGAGTAAACTCCTCATGCTCTTCAAAGCGAATACCATGCTCTTTGCAATAGAGCTTATATTCGTCCGGCATAGCCAGTTCCTTTGGTGCAATAAAGTGAAAAGTAGGGTTAAAATGGCGCATAGCCATGATAAGCGAATGTACAGTACGCCCATACTTCAAGTCTCCAACGAGGTAGATATTGAGGTTCTCAAGCGTTCCCTGCGTCTGATAGATGGTATATAAGTCCAGCAAACACTGTGAGGGATGTTGGTGCGCACCATCTCCTGCATTAATAATAGGTACAGGAGCCACTTCTGAAGCATATTGCGCAGCCCCTTCAATATAGTGTCGCATGACGATAGCATCCGCATAATTGGAAACCATGAGGATGGTATCTTTCAGCGTCTCCCCCTTACTTACGCTTGAAACTTTCGCATCCGTAAAACCAATGACACGTGCTCCAAGGCGATTAGCAGCCGTTTCAAAACTTAGTCGGGTACGTGTAGAAGGTTCATAAAAAAGGGTTGCTACCACCTTACCTTTTAGTAATTCACGATTAGGATGAGCCTCAAACTCCTTCGCCATATCAATGAGGTAAAGCAGTTGTTGACGATCCAATCCTTCGATATTCACAAAGTTCTGTCTTCCCATCTCTATCCTGTGATGATTTAATTGAATTCTGTTTGTAAAGGTAATCATTATTTTCTTTTCTGTCAAAGGGCATGAATAGAAATATAGACAGACGCTAAAAAAAGTTTTAATTATTTTGCTTATCCATTGATTTACATTATCTTTGCACAATATTTTCACGGTATATGAGAAGACACTTTGTACATATCCTCTGGGGGACATTGATAGCTATTTTAGGATTCACAAGCCTTTTCTTCATCGCTGTATGGAATGGTTGGGTAGGCTATATGCCTAATATGGAAGAGCTATCAAACCCTATTGATAAGTTTGCTTCACAGGTTTATTCTTCTGATCAAAAGCTCATCGGCACATGGAATCAAGATAATAATAACCGTATAGCGATCGACTATAACGGGCTTTCTCCACATCTTGTTCATGCACTGGTTGCCACTGAAGACGAACGCTTCTATGAGCATTCTGGAATTGACTTCATTGCTTTGGGGCGTGCAATCGTCAAACGCGGTGTGATGAGACAGGCTAGTGCTGGAGGTGGATCAACCATCACTCAACAGTTAGCCAAACAGCTTTTTTCAGAGAAAGCACATAGTACCATGGAACGCTTGCTACAAAAGCCTATTGAGTGGATCATCGCTGTTAAGCTAGAACGACACTTCACTAAGGAGGAGATTCTAGCAATGTATTTCAATTACTTCGACTTCTTGCACAATGCTGTGGGTATAAAGCGAGCAGCCAACGTGTACTTTAATAAGGAACCGCGTAACCTCAACGTCACCGAGGCGGCATTGTTAGTTGGATTGTGCAAGAACCCTTCCATGTTTAATCCTCTTCGTTATCCAGAGCGTTGCCGACAGCGTCGTAACGTCGTACTCATGCAGATGGTGAAGTCTGGTTATGTAACGAAAGATGAATACGAAGAGCTTTCTCAACGTCCATTAGGCATTCATTTCACAAAGGCGAAACCGGTTGATGGAGCCGCAGACTACTTCCAGGCATTCCTCAGACAGTATATGATGGCGAATAAACCAGAGCGTGAGAACTATCAGACATGGCAGAATCGTCAATTCGTTCTCGACTCTATTGCATGGGAACAAGACCCTCTCTATGGATGGTGTAACAAGAACCTCAAGCGTAATGGTGAGCCTTATAACGTAAACACGGATGGTTTGCGTATTTACACAACGATTGACACTCGCATGCAAACCTATGCTGAAGAAGCTATCCGTAAACATGTGGGTGGCTACTTGCAAGCGCAGTTTAACGCTGCAAGTAAGTACAAGAAGAATGCCCCTTTCTCATCTAATATCTCTCGAAAGACCATCAAAGAGATCATTAACAGGTCTTGTCGCCTTAGCATGCGTTACCGCAAATTGAAGGAGCAAGGTGCTACTCCAGAAGAAATAAAGCGTAGTTTCCGCACACCGCATGAGATGACTATCTTCACTTATCATGGTGATGTAGACACGGTAATGACGCCTATCGACTCTATTAGATACTACAAGTCGTTCCTCCGTTCAGCCTTTATGAGCATGGATCCACACACCGGAGCCGTGAAAGCCTACGTGGGTGGCATTGATTACCAGCACTTCAAATACGATGTCGTAATGGGTGGTCGACGACAGGTTGGTTCGACTATCAAGCCTTTCCTCTACGCCCTTGCAATGCAAAATGGTATGACTCCTTGCTCGCTTGCGCCTAATGTTCAGCGCACTTATGGAGGCTGGACTCCCCGCAACGGATCGCATGCACGCTATGGTCAAGAGGTGTCTTTGAAATGGGGATTACAGCAGTCTAACAACTGGATATCAGCTTATCTCATCAATCTCTTAGGTCCTACTCAATTCGTGAATATCCTCCATGACTTCGGTTTAAACAACCCAGACATTGAGAGAACAGCAAGTCCTGTACTCTGCTTAGGTCCTTGTGAGGTGTCTGTGGGTGAGATGACAAGTGCCTACACAACCTTTGCCAATGGTGGTATTCGTTGTGCACCACTCTTCGTAACAAAGATAGAAGACAGCCATGGAAACGTCATTGCGAAGTTCCAACCACTGATGACTGAAGTTATATCAGAGGTTAGCTCTTATCAAATGATAGATATGTTGCGTGCCGTCGTACAAGGTGGTACAGCCAATCGGTTGCGTTTTGCGTATAATATTAACGTTGACATGGGAGGCAAAACAGGTACAACTAATAACAACGCAGATGGTTGGTTTATGGCTGTAACGCCTAACCTCGTAAGCGGTTGTTGGGTAGGTGGCGAAGATAGAGACATCCACTTCGATAATACCAGCATGGGACAAGGGGCTTCAATGGCGCTTCCTGTATGGGCATACTTCATGCAGAGCGTTTATGCCGATAAGCGTCTTGGATACAGCAAGGACGCTAAATTCCCTATTCCGGCGCACTTCAATCCATGTCAAGCTACTGATACTATCAATGTAAATGGTATACAGGAGGAATATTTCTAAGGGTTGTTGGAATCTTTCCCAGCCTCCCCGATAACCCCATCCAGCCTCCCAGAAGGGGAGGAGTACCTAACGGGAGTCGGCTAAGGTATGGTCGGTTGGTGTGTAATGAGGCAGTGCCTCGTTAGCTGGAACAGTAGGACTAAAAACAAAGAGACGCTTTCTTCAATATGAAGAGGGCGTTTCTTCATATCGAAGAAAGCCTCTCTTGGCAATGAAGAAACGCCCCCGTCGTTTTCAGATGACACTATCTACTCCCCTTTCCATTCGGAGAGAGGTTAGGGAATAAGGTACTAAAGTAGGGACAGACGCCCTCGTCTGGAAACCCCACCCAGCCTCCCCTAAGGGGAGGAGTGCCTAACGGAAGTCAATTTAGATGGTTCTTTCCAATCAAAATAATACCCAAAAGTAGAGACAGACGCCCTCGTCTGTCCGCTAACCAGTTGACCCTTTATTGATTAATTGAGGTAGACGGGTTTCCAGCCGAGGGCGTCTGTCCTTACTTTTAGTGTTTTTTCTTATTGTTACTGGATAATGGTTTGTATCTTCTCCACCCTCTTTGCCAATGCTATAGACTTAGGACTTAGCTTGCCTTTAAGGTACTCTTCCATGATAAGACCAGCTATCGGGGCAGCTACATCAGCACCGAAACCAGCATGTTCAACGTACACGGCAATGGCTATCTTCGGATGATTCATTGGTGCAAAACCAATGAATGCAGAGTGATCTTTGCCTGCGTTCTCCGCAGTACCCGTCTTTCCACAAACCGGATAGGTTGTTCCATTCAATATTGTAGCCGTTCCCTTCGTCACAGCTTGACGCATTCCTTCAATCACAGGACCGTAAGCTGCAGCCGACACTTTGGTTGGACGCGGTGTAAGGAAGCGTGAAGGGAGGGGCGCATAATCGGTGTTTTTGTGAATATGAGGGGTGAAGAAGAACCCACGATTGGCTATTGTGGCTGCGAGGTTACACAGTTGAAGAGGCGTAACAGTGATGTCTCCTTGCCCCATACCAGCCCACATAATGGTCTTGGGAGTCCAACCTGTCTTGTAACGACGCGTTAAGTAGTTCACATTCGCTACCAGTCCGCCTCGTTCGCCAGGCATATCTATACCCAAAGGACCGCCTAATCCCATGCTAACCAAGTAATCGCGCCACACCGTGACAGCCTCTTCTTTAGAGCCATACTTATGTGTGTTGCCTATCATGGAGAGGTAAGACTTGAGGAACCAAGTGTTACATGAGACAGCCAAAGCACCTGTCAAGGGTTCTGGAGAGTAATGGTGATGACACTTCACCCTTATGTTTCCGTCACGGAAACCATCGTGACATGCTATCTTCGTATCGGCTTTTACCAATCCTTCCGACAAGTAAATCAAGGCTTGCGCAGGCTTGATGGTTGAGCCAGGAGCGTATGCCGTGGCGATTGCTAAGGCATCATTCGGTCCATCGGGCGAGTTCGTTACCATGCAAAGAACCTCTCCCGTGGCTGGATCAAGTGCCACGATACTCCCTTTCTTACCCTTCATCAGATTCGTCCCAAGCTCTTGCAGCAATGGACGGAATGTGAGGGGGGCTTGCTCATGGAACTCTTGTGCGTGCAAGCTACCGATACTTAGGAATGGTAATGATAACATTGCTATCTTGAAAGAAGCAATTATCTTGCTACTAAATAACTTATACATCTATTATTAAATTTTATCTTAAACAATTATTTCTATGCCTATCTATCATATTGGAAGGCAAAATTACAAATAAAAATGACGCCCATTAGCAACTTTCGGATAGTTTATAATTTATTTAGAAAGGGCTCAATAAATGTCAATCAAACTAAAGACGAATGTCCCTAAGGGACGTTCCTGACATGAAACGATCTAAGTCCACGAAGCCTCGAATGCCGTTTACTCTACCTCGTTCGCTAAACTGCCAGATGTTATGTCGGCCTACTCCCTTAATCGAAGGACGCTCCGCACTATACTTACCAAGGAACAGGAAGTTCTGATTAAAGCGTGGCGCAAGGTGCGAGTTATAGAAGTTTGCCTGCGAGTAAATCAATGGTCTCTTACCGAAATACTTCTTTATTAACCCTGCAAAGACGGCTACGCTGTCCTGAACCTGCTTGCGTGTCCACCCCCGAACACCCTCTCGTTCAACGTCAATCATCGGTATGAGGTCTTGAGAATAGCGTTTAATCGTTCGATAGAAATGGCGGAATTGCGCACGAATGGGCGTCTTTGAGGATAGATAATGATAGGAGCCGCACCGCAAACCATGCTTACGAGCCTCGCAAATATTGCGTTTGTAATATTCATCTGTTATAGTAGTTCCTTGCGTCGCCTTGATATATACGAATTGAATCTGGCGGTTTTTTGCCACTTCCGACCAGTTGATTTTACCCTGATGGTGCGATACGTCGATACCATCAAAGTGTCGTTTCTCTTGCTTAGAAGACTTACCAAGAGCCGATTGAACACTTGTCAGGAGGAAAAAAGACAACAAGAAGATGATACTGAAAGGTCTAATAAAAGATGAGTTCACCATTGATTCTAATCTAAAAAAGGATAATCTACGCCTTAAAAGTACATTCGTTTTATCCAAAACAACAACTAATATTAACTGCAAAATTACCATATTTTTCCCAAACAAACACATAAAAATCCGATAATAATAACTATCTTTGCAACGTAAATACATATTGTTACATCTGTCAAATGAGTAGTCAGGACATCACTCAACAGCTCATTCTCACCATCAATGAGCTCTCGAAGCCTCAAGCCTTGCAAGGTCTCTTCCACGAACATCGTGATGGTGACCCCTTGCCATCGGCTTCTGAACTGGAAGAAATTATCGGTCTGTCTCGGTCCATACTCTTTCCTGGGTTCTTCGGGAGGTCTTCGGTGAACACAGAAACTATAAAGTATCAAATCGGAGTGAACGTTGAAAAGCTGCATAAACTACTAAGTCGTCAGGTGATGGCAGGGCTTTGCTTTAATGAAGATTGCCATTGCCCCAATGCCGCCGATAAGCGAGTATGTATGAAGGAGGAGGCTGACAAGATCGCAGGACGCGTCATTGAGAAGTTCCCAACACTACGTAAGACGCTCTCAACAGACATTCAGGCAGCTTTCGATGGAGACCCTGCTGCAAGTAACCAAGGCGAGGTGATCTCTTGTTACCCAGCCGTTAAGGCTATCATCAACTATCGTTTAGCACATGAATTAGTGCTGGAGAACGTTCCACTCATCCCTCGTATGATTACGGAAATGGCGCATTCTGAGACGGGAATAGACATCCATCCTGCTGCAAGCATTGGTTCTTACTTTACGATAGACCATGGAACTGGTGTCGTGATAGGGGCTACTTGTATCATAGGAAACCATGTTAAACTATATCAAGGAGTGACACTTGGAGCCAAAAGTTTCCCTCTTGATAAGGATGGAAAGCCTATCAAGGGTATTCCCAGACATCCAATACTCGGAGACAATGTGGTTGTCTATGCCAATGCAACCGTCCTTGGGCGCATCACGATAGGTCGAGATTGCGTCATAGGAGCCAATGTTTGGGTGACGAGAGACATGCGCCCGAAGTCGAAGAAGTATAAACAAACAAAAGTAGACATCCTTAACACCGACTTTGATAATGGTGGAGGAATATAAGAGAGAACCCTTATCAGCACTTTAATTGTATATAATTTATATCACACATAATGCAAGAATTTGAACTTATCGCTAAGACCTTCATGGGCTTGGAACAAGTGTTAGCACAGGAGTTAACCGATCTCGGGGCTAACAATGTACAAATTGGTCGACGCATGGTAGCGTTTACGGGCAATAAAGAAACTATGTATCGTGCCAACTTCCAGTTGCACACTGCGATCCGAATACTTAAGCCCATCGCACACTTCAAAGCACGTAGTGCGGAAGACATGTACGATGAAGTGCGTAAGATCGAATGGGGTCAATACATCCAAGAAGGCAAGACTTTCTCTGTCGATTCAGTAGTTTATTCGGAAGAGTTCACCAATTCTCGCTTCGTTACTTATAAGGTGAAAGATGCCATCGTAGACCAGTTTAGAGAGCGTACAGGTACACGTCCAAACATCTCGGTAAGCAATCCGGACATTCGTTTGAACATACATGTTGCAGAAGACAATGCCACACTTTCACTTGATTCTAGTGGTGAGTCTCTACACCGCCGAGGCTATCGGCAAGAGAGCGTTGAGGCTCCTTTAAATGAGGTGTTAGCGGCTGGTATGATTCTAATGACTGGTTGGAAGGGTGAGACCGACTTTATAGATCCAATGTGTGGATCAGGCACTTTGCCTATCGAGGCAGCGTTAATTGCACGCAACATATCGCCGGGTGTGTTCAGAAAAGAGTTCGCTTTTGAGAAGTGGGCAGACTTTGATCAGGAGCTATTCGATATGATTTACAACGATGACTCACAAGAGCGTGAGTTCAAACATCACATCTTTGGATATGATACAGACATGAAGGCGGTCAATACGGCACGCATGAATGTAGCTGCAGCAGGCCTCTCTCGTGATATAACTATCGAACAGCAAGATTTCAAGGACTTCTCTCAACCAAAGGAGAAGAGCATCATTGTGATGAATCCCCCGTATGGCGAGCGCATCTCAACACCTAATCTTTTAGGCACATATAAGATGATTGGCGAGCGACTTAAGCACCAGTTTATGGGCAATGAGGCGTGGATATTGTCTTACAGAGAGGAGTGCTTCCGGCAAATAGGGCTCAAACCAAGTATTAAGATACCTGTATATAATGGCTCGTTAGAGTGTGAGTTCCGTCGTTATCAGCTCTTTGATGGTAAGATGAGCAGCTTCCGTCATGACGGAGGAATCATCAAAACCGAAGAAGAAAAGCGTGAGATGGCACAGAAACACCGCTTTAAAAAGGAGCGAGAGTTTAAGAAGAGACTTGAAGAGAACGATGAGAACGCTGAAGCGGACATACGTTCTTTCACATTCCACAGCCTTGACAAGGGTCGTTTCGCAGGTGGTAAGTTCCGCGACGAACGCCCAACTCGTCGTCCAAAGTTCGATGGTGAGGATCGCAGCCGCAGCCGTTCTTTCAAGCAGAACGACGATCGGAAGTTTGGCGGGAAACGCTTTGATAAATCTAACAAGCGCGGTGGTTACCGTGGCAAAAACACGTATAAACATGAAGATTAAATCATTACTTAGTCTCGTGGGGCTCGTTGCTCTCACGGGACTTTTACGTCCTACTCCAAGTATGGCACAGCGTCAGTTCACCTTAGAAGACCTTAACTTCGGTGGTACCAATTATCGTAACATGCGCCCAGAAGCACGTTATCTAACGTGGTGGGGAGGCAAGTTAGTAAGACAAGACCTCAACTCTTGCTCTCTTGTTGATAGTAAGAGTGGTAAGGAGACAAGCCTTTTCAGCCTCGATGACATCAATCATTGGGCAGGCTTGGAGAAGTCGAATGAGGTTGTACGACACCTCTATTCAGCTGAATTTCCATACCCTGATCGCCCCGTGGTGATGGTTAAGAATGGTACAGAGGATATATATGTAAACTTCAAGACCCATAAACTGGAGAAGCGCATCACACGCCCTTCTAACACACAGGCAAGTGATCGGAACGAACAAGATATGACCGCTTTCGTGCGCAATCATCAGTTGTTTGTCACCGAGAAGAGCGGTAAGGAGCATCAGTTAACGACTGATGGTTCAAGCGATATAGTATATGGTCAGAGTGTTCACAGGGATGAGTTTGGAATCAATGGGGGACTCTTCTGGAGCCCCAAAGGTAATCGTCTAGCCTTCTATCGCATGGATCAGAGCATGGTTAGTGCATATCCTCTTGTTGACATTCCAGAGCTTGATTGGACACCAGAAAAGGGTGAGTCACGTGCTGCAAAGGCTGCACCTATTAGATACCCTATGGCTGGTGAGACCTCACATAAGGTGACTGTCGGTGTCTATAACGCCTCTACTGGCAAGGTTCAGTACCTTCAAGCAGGTGATCCAACCGATCGTTACTTTACGAATATAGCATGGAGTCCTGACGAGAAAACCATCTATATGTTTGAAGTCAATCGTGATCAGAACGATTGCCGACTTGTTTCTTATGACGCAACAACGGGTAAGAAGCTCAAAGAACTGTATCGAGAGACAGATGCGAAGTACGTAGAACCAACGCACCCAATCGTCTTCTTGCCTTGGAACGACAATGAATTCATTCTTCAAAGTCAAAAGGATGGATACAACCACATATACCTATTTAATAAGGATGGACAACAGATTAAGCAGCTCACAAGCGGTAAGTGGGTTGTAATAGACGTACTCGGCTTTAACACGAAACAAAAGAGTATCGTCTACGTATCGAATGAGTGCAACCCTATTCAGCGTAATACGTGGCTCGTGAATGTATCTACTGGCAAACGAACACTGCTTGACAATGGTCGTGGTTACCACTTCGCAACATTAAGCAAAGATGGTGGTATGTTGCTGGATAACTACAGTGAGCCAACAGTCCCACGTAAGTATGACATCATCGCAGTAGGTGCTAACCCACAGCGAACCAATTATTTCACCGCACCCAACCCTTGGAAGGGATACAATGTACCGGAATACTCCAATGGAACTATTAAAGCGGCGGATGGCAAGACAGACCTCTATTGGCGCATGGTAAAGCCTGTTAACTTCGATCCTAATAAGCAGTATCCAACCGTGATATACGTCTATGGAGGTCCACATGCGCACAACGTGGATGCTTCATGGAACTGGGGTTCACGTGGATGGGAGACTTATATGGCTCAAAAAGGCTATCTCCTCTTTATATTAGACAACCGTGGTAGTGAGCACCGAGGCAAAGACTTCGAGCAAGCAACATTCCGTCACCTTGGTCAAGAAGAGATGAAAGACCAAATGGAGGGCGTTAAGTATCTTCAATCATTGCCTTATGTCGATAAGAACCGCATAGGAGTTCATGGTTGGTCATTCGGTGGTTTCATGACGATTTCACTGCTTACTAACTATCCAGAGGTGTTTAAAGTGGGTGTTGCTGGTGGTCCTGTCATTGATTGGAAATGGTATGAAGTGATGTACGGAGAGCGTTATATGGACACACCACAGGCTAATCCAGAGGGTTACGCACAAACTTCTCTCCTGCAGAAAGCTAAGGATCTCAAGGGCAAACTACAGATTATCATTGGACTAAATGACCCTGTCGTTGTCCCTCAACACGCATATTCTTTCTTGAAAGCATGTATCTCTGCAGGCACTCAACCAGACTTCTTTGTCTATCCAGGAGAGCCTCACAATATGCGTGGACATCAAAGTGTACACTTACACGAACGTATTACACAATACTTTGAGGATAACCTCAAGCAAAAGTAACAAGGCTTTATGAGAATATTACTATTAGGCAGTGGAGGGCGTGAACACGCCTTAGCTTGGAAGATTGCACAAAGCAAACAATGTAGCAAACTATTTATTGCTCCAGGCAACGCAGGCACTGGCGCAGTTGGAGAAAACGTCTCTATCGGTGTAAACGACTTTGAACGTCTCAAGGAGTTTACCATCGAACAGAAGGTTGATATGGTCGTTGTAGGACCAGAAGACCCACTGGTTAATGGCATTTATGACGCTTTCAAAGATGATAAACGTACTGCTCACATCCCTGTCATCGGCCCTTCAAAGGCTGGTGCAGTGCTTGAAGGCTCTAAAGACTTTGCAAAGGCTTTCATGAAGCGGCACGACATTCCAACCGCAACTTACGCTACTTTCGATGGTACAAGCATAGAGGAAGGATTGCAATTCCTCGATACGCTCAAGCCACCTTACGTCCTGAAAGCTGACGGATTGGCTGCTGGTAAAGGCGTACTGATTGTTCCTACGCTTGCAGAAGCAAAGGAGGAACTGCGTAAAATGCTTGATGGAATGTTCGGAAATGCCTCTGCTAAGGTTGTTATTGAGGAGTTCCTCTCTGGTATCGAATGCTCTGTATTTGTCTTAACAGATGGTTCTCACTATCAAATACTACCTGAAGCGAAGGACTACAAACGTATTGGTGAACATGACACAGGGCTCAACACAGGTGGTATGGGTAGTGTTACGCCTGTTCCTTTCGCAACGAAAGAGTGGATGGAAAAGGTTGAGAAGCGTATTATTCGCCCCACTGTTGAGGGCTTGAAGGCTGAAAATATAGATTACAAGGGCTTTATCTTCTTCGGACTTATCAATGTTGATGGTGAACCAATGGTAATTGAATACAACTGCCGAATGGGTGATCCAGAGACTGAAAGCGTCATGCTACGATTGAAGACGGATATTGTCGACCTCTTCAAAGGCGTTACCGAGGGGAATCTTGACCAATACAAGGTAGAGTTCGACAGCCGTTCAGCTGTCTGTGTAATGCTTGTTAGCGGTGGATACCCCGAAGAGTACGTGAAGGGTTATCCGATTACTGGGCTCGACAAAGTGGCTGATTCTGTTGTATTCCACAGTGGAACAGCCCTCAAAGACGGACAGATTGTAACGAACGGAGGGCGCGTCATTGCCGTATCATCGTATGGTAAGAACAAGGAAGAGGCGTTACAAAAGAGCTTCGAAGAAGCTAATAAGATTGAATTCAAGGACAAATACTTTAGAAGAGATATAGGACAAGACTTGTAACCTATGCAGAAGAAGCGTATTCAAAACCGAATAGCAGAGAGCCGCTGGACCCAAGCGTGGGTGGTTTCAGCGGCTATGCTTGTATGGATAGTGGCTGGTTTACACAACCTAACAGTGGTTGCGCCGGGTGTTTGTTTGCTACTAGCTACCTATTTAATGATGGAACTTAACAATGCAAATGCACTCATTCGCATCTATAGCAGAATGGTGTCTTGCTCATTCATCGTGCTTGCGACGATGGCTGTCTTTATGTTTCCATCTATCCGTTCATCGATTGTCATGCTAGGAATGGTGGGCTTTTACAGCCTGTCTTTCCGCTGTTATCAAGACACAAATGCGCCTGGATGGACCTTTTATGCGTACTTCTGTATCGGTATGGCAAGCGTGGTATGGGTGCAGGTACTCTACTTCTTGCCCATACTTTGGGTTATCTCACGCACCAACCTACTCTCTTTAAGCGGAAAAAGTTTCGTTGCTTCTCTACTTGGTATCACTCTTCCCTATTGGTTCTATGCGCCTTATCTTGCTGAAAAGGGCGAGATCTCTTTGCTTGTTAAGCATTTCTTACGATTAGGAGGATTTGGGAAACCACTCGATTTTACGTCCTTAACCACAGGTAACATAGCCGTCTTGGCTTATGTTCTATTATGTGCTATCATTGGAATCATACACTTTACGAATCAAAAACGCAATGATAGCATCCGCACACGATTGTTTTATCAAGTCTTCATCACCATCGATATTGCAGCAATCGTATTCCTTTTCTTGCAACCGCAACACTTCGAAGCATTGCTAAGTGTGCTCATCGTGACCACTTCTCCACTCATTGCTCACTTCTTTGCATTGACCCATACGCGTATAACCAACTGGGTGTTTATCCTCTTGTCGGCTGCTGCACTCTTCATAACGATCCTCAACTTATGGATGCTATCACCCACTTTCTAATCGACTACGGCTATTGGGGCATGTTTCTCTCTGCCTTCCTCGCTGGTAGTGTATTGCCTTTTAGTAGCGAAGCTGTTATGCTTGGGCTTCTTGCAGCAGGCGTTGATCCTGTGCCACTACTCATCTATGGCAGCATTGGAAACGTCATGGGCGGTATGGTCAACTATGGGTTAGGACGATTAGGAAAGCTCGAATGGCTTAAAAAATACTTCCATCTCAAACAGAGTTCCATAGACCGTGCCTATCAATTCATGGGCAGTCATGGTGCATGGATGGGCTTTTTTGCCTTCCTCCCCATCCTCGGTAGTGCCATAACAGTAGTTCTCGGACTTACCCGTGCGAACCTTCCTTTATCAGTGTTCAGTATAACCTTGGGGAAGGTAATGCGTTATTCCTTACTCATCTGGGGTGCTAATTTGTTTATGTAAAGCCTCTCTCAAGGAGAGGGATACCTAAAGGAAGGCAGCAAGAATATATTTTTCTATATTAGAGAAGAAGCCTCACTCCCAGTCCCTCTTCGAATAGAATAACCCCACCCAGCCTCCCCCAAGGGGAGGAGTGCCTAACGGGAGCCAGTTA
>ERZ772945.159-NODE-159-length-53797-cov-31.834468_pt1 | contig 53797 bp, 49 predicted proteins | sample MGYA00511681_ERZ772945 | MGnify/ENA primary metagenome ERZ772945 (study PRJEB29015, sample SAMEA2737943) | human oral metagenome | biome: human oral; feature: human-associated habitat; material: dental | place: China | collected 2143 ...
CGATCAATCACTCGTTTGGCTTTTGGAAAACAATGTCTTACTATCTTACGCATACTGTCGGACAAGTCCAAGGTGACCTCGTCAACTTCTTCCCGCTTCTTTTCATCTATCTTATCCAGTACCTTGCAGACATCCGAGGACCTGGTTCCTGCAACAATGGCTACAAGGCATCCTTCCCTGCCGTGTCTGTCCCTATTGGTCACAATCGTATAGAGTTCACCATTGGACAGGGAGGTCTCGTCTATAGCTATGTTCCTGCCTATATTATCCTCAAAGAGAAGCCACTTCTGCGCATGAGACAACTGCTCCCAGGACCTGTAACCGCTTAAGGTTTCCTTGTATTGTCTCTCAAAACTACGTCCGTTGATATGATAGAATTCCTCAAGCGTACGGCAGGTCACCGGGGACGTCTCCATACGTTTCTTTTAAAAAAGCTCCGAACTCTTTGGAATAACGAGTGCCGGAGGCTGTAACATCAATCTGCAGGGGAAGAGAGAAACTCTTACCCGTACGAGTATCTATCCATCGACGTCTACGAAGAACCAAAATAACCTTATGGTCCCGAATCGGGAAGTCTGTCACCTCAACGGCATCCATAAAGCCTTTAGATTCAAAATGAAGATCATCGGAAAGTTCTTTCTCCATCTTCTCATCAAGATAAATGCGTAACAATGAAGAATCAGACTCTATCTTAACAATAGAGAAATAATGTAAGACATCACTTGGTAAAACGAATTCAGCTAACTGATATAGATATTTTTCTTCCATGATGCAAAGGAAAGAAAAATATATTAATTAAGAAAATTTCCCCACCTCTTTTCTACTGAGCCTTAATAACTTCTAAGAAACAAATCAGGCATCTACAAATCCTTGTAAATGCCTGACAGTCAACCTCGTGATTCCGTTGGGGTTCGAACCCAAGACCCACAGCTTAGAAGGCTGTTGCTCTAATCCAACTGAGCTACGGAACCATTATGCGGCTGCAAAGTTACGTATTTAAATCCGTTCTACCAAATTCCGTTTCATTAAATTTCTGAGATGCCATTCCTGAACGAAAGGTTCTGATGTAAATCCTGTTGGCTGTCAGAAACACTCCACAATTGCAGAAAGTATGTATAAATAAATGGAGCCTGCCGATATAGCCTTGGAAGAAAGGTCCTTCTGTTAAATGAATAGACTGGGATATAAAACAGAGGCTTATAATATCCGGCAAATTCCGGCATTATATATCTACAGTAACAGAACCCGAATAAATATCAGTGCTGTCCGGTAAACATCTGCCGTATAAGTCAGTCATCAGTGCCTTACTGTATATCATAGCGACAGGAATAGAACGGCCTTCCCTGCAGATGTGTCAAGGCCTGCCACATATTGTGTTGTCGGTGAACACCGGTCGTGTTGACGGTCCGCTCCTTGCGACATATTGCCGGGGACGGGAGCAGCTTGTAAATAGAATTTGTCTGGTCAGGGTGCTTGTTTTTCCGGAAACAATGCAGGACAGCCTGTTTAAAAGAGATTATGCATGGGAAATCATGCTGTTTGCATTTTATCAGACAGCATCAAATAAACATAAGTGCAGGAAAGGGAAATATATGGATTCGCTGAACGGTCAGTCCTGTGCGTCAAAGCTGTACGCCCTACAAGACAACCATCTACGTATTTAATGGAGGAACCGGGAGAAAGCTCAGCTATCTTCTGTACTCGGGTCTCAGCTCTACCTTGGGGACTTTCATTGTGTCGCCCGCCTGCATTGTATTCCGTCCGTTCAAGACCTGGAAATAACCTATCATGTCTGCACCGAGTGTACTGCGGCAATAACTCTTCATCGTCTGTCCTTTCTTCAGTACAACAACCCGGTCGATTCCTACGATATTATAGGCACCATAGCGAATGCGGGCATCGTGGCTCATCGCTGCAAACGAATCAGCCTTCTCTTTACCGACATTTGCCTGGACATGGGATTTCCTCCGTGACATCGCAACTGTATCTGCAGACACTGCCTTGGTTGCGGGTACGATACCGTTATCGGATGTGTCTTTTTTCTGCACAGCAACGGCTGGCTTTCTGTACAGATTCTTCTTGCCAAATCTTATCCACAAGAAACCGCCGAGGATAATGATTACTACGGCAGCTGCCAGAGCGACAGTTTTCAGCATGCCGTTTGCGGATTCTTCAACGTCACTGTCATCAGCATTATCCATTGCCGTATGCTCCGGTAGACTCTGTGGTTTCTCTGCCTTGGGTGACTGGGGTTCTGCTGGTATCCTCTCCTCTTCTGTGGTTTTATCATCCACCTCATTCGCATCCATATCCGTAGATGCCGGAGCATTGTCTGCCGAAGTCTTTCTCCCTTCATCTACAGCAGAAGACTGTTTCTTCCCTTCGTCGGATAAGCCCCCGGTCTTCTCGGCAGGTTTCATCCCTGTTATGTGAATGGGCCTCTCCATCGAGGTCTCGATAATCTCCTCTGGCTGTTCCGGAGTTGTTTCTGCTGGCCTGATGTCATGGGGGGAATCTTTTTCGTCTGTCTTTTCAGTCTCTATGCCAATCTTTCCGGTCGAACTTTCATCGGCAGAACTATCCATTTCTTCATCTGAGGGAATTCGCTCCAGGTCCTCTGTAGGGACTCCATCATTGATGACAACTGTCTCAAACTGGGAAAAAGGCTTGTTTACAAGCTCCTTCATTGCTGTATCCGGTGTGAATGTAACCTTGTCATGCCCTTCAATGAGTACACGTTCACCGGTATTGACATTGACACTTTCCCGAGGTTTCACAGACTGCACCTTGAAAGTGCCGAGTCCCTTGACCTTCACCTGTCTGCCATTCTTAAGTTCGGAACTTATGATGGCAAAGAATGTATCAACAAAGGCCATCGCATCAGCTGCCGGCAGCTTGTAAAGCCTGGCCAATGTGTTCGTTATCATCTGCATTCCTGTCTTAGCCATTTTCTGTTCCTCCTTTTCTTACTTGTCCTTTGATGTTTGCTGCAGGTTTGAAATTGAGTACCAGTTTAGGTGGAACAAGCATTCGCAACCCCGTTGACGGATTCACCATCACCCTTTCCAGCCGTTTCTTGACTTCAAACGTGCCAAATCCCGAGATGGATACCGGTTCACCCGTCTCGAAAGACTTGCCCATCATTTCAATGACAGTCCTTACCATTTTCTGGCTCTCGTCCTGCGTATAGCCTGTCCTTAAAGCTAACTCTGCTATGAATTCTTTATTATTCATACCGTTTCCTTTTATCCTTACTTTAATTCAAAATTCTGCCATAGGAGTTCATCCTCCCGGTCCTTACTGACCGAGAGACTAAAGACGTAGGTAGGATGAGACACTATCTCTTCCGTTATTGCTTCTGTGACCTGCAGCTACTGTCTGACAACTTCTCCGAAAAGGTCGAATTCGTCAGAATCAGTAATACGGACATCATAGAACCTGCCTGTCTGCAAGGTCTTTCCTTCTATCGGAATGAGGACTTCCGGATCCACCTCTGGCGAACAGAACTCCGTGCGGCCGATATAATATTCACCCTCTGTACGGTCGATAATGACCTTGAAGACCCTGCCAACCTTCTCGCCTTCCAACTCCTCAGAGATGCCTTGCTGGATCTTCATCAGCTCATCAATCCGCTGCTGTTTGACCTTCTCTGGAACATCATCTTCATAATGTGTCGCACTGTATGTTCCCTCTTCTTCCGAATAGGCAAAAGCCCCCATCCGTTCGAAACGGACCTCTCTGACGAATGTTTTCAACTCTTCGAAGTCCTTTTCTGTCTCTCCGGGGAAGCCCACCAGAAGTGTTGTGCGGAGATGGATACCCGGTACCCTGTGGCGTATTTCGGCTATCAAGTCAAGTGTCTCTTGCTTGGTTACATGACGGTGCATACGCCCGAGCATGTGGTCGGAAATATGCTGGAAAGCAATATCCAGATACTTGCATACATTCGGTTTCCCGGCGATTACGTCAAGAAGGTCAAGGGGGAACTGGTTCGGATAGGCATAATGAAGCCGGATCCATTCAACTCCCTCTATGTCAGCCATACGGGAGATCAGTTCAGTGATATGGTGCTTTCCGTCAAGGTCGACACCATAGTAAGTCAATTCCTGCTCGATAATCTGAAATTCCTTCACACCTTGGGCTACAAGTCCCTTCACCTCGTCCAGTACATCCTCCACTGTACGCGAATGATGCCGGCCCGTAATCAGCGGAATGGCACAATAGGCACAATGACGGTCACATCCTTCGGCAATCTTCACATAGGCATAGTGGTGCGGTGTAGTAAGATGGCGGACACCGTTGCAGGCCGGTATGTCGGCCTTTCCAAGATCACTCAGCAGCTGCTTATAGTTGAATTTCCCATAGAACTTGTCCACTTCCGGAAGCTCTGCCTCCAGTTCGTCTTTATACCGCTGTGAGAGACATCCCATGACGTAAAGCCTGTTGAGCTGTCCATTCTTCTTTCTGTTTGCAAATTCGAGAATCGTATTGATACTCTCCTCCTTAGCAGCTTCTATGAATCCGCAGGTGTTAATGACGGCAATCTCACCCTGCGGATTTTCTGCATCATGTGTACAATGATAGCCGTTGGCTTCAAACTGCTTCATGATAAGCTCCGAGTCGACGAGATTCTTAGAGCAGCCCATAGTTACGATGTCTATCTGGTTTTTCTTCATTCGTGGATGTTGAATTTCGGGATGGTGATGAACGAATATGGGATGGTGATGAACGGATATGGGATGGTGATGAACGGATATGGGATGGTGACTGATGATTTACGGATTCCACATATTGCTACGGCACATCGAATGTCTGTTGACGGATGGCAGTTTGCAGGTCCGTTCCTCATCATTTGACTTCTCTCCGTCATTTTACTTGAAAAGACTGTCAACGAACTGCACCTTGTCGAAGAGCTGCAGGTCTTCCATTCCTTCGCCTAAACCAATGTACTTGACAGGTACTTTCAGCTGGTCGCTGATTCCTATGACTACACCGCCTTTCGCTGTCCCGTCGAGCTTTGTGATGGCGAGGGAAGTGATCTGCGTCACAGCGGCGAACTGGCGTGCCTGTTCAAAAGCATTCTGCCCCGTGCTTCCGTCAAGCACCAGCAGAACCTCATGTGGCGCATCAGGGACAACCTTCTTCATCACATCCTTGATTTTCTTCAGTTCGTTCATCAGACCCACCTTGTTGTGCAGACGTCCTGCAGTGTCGATGATTACAACATCGGCTCCGTTCGCCTTGGCACTCTGCAGCGTATCAAAAGCTACACTTGCAGGGTCGGCCACCATCTGCTGCTTCACGACGGGAACGCCCACACGGTCGCCCCAGATCTGTATCTGTTCGACGGCAGCAGCACGAAAGGTATCGGCAGCACCGAGATACACTTTCTTGCCAGCCTGCTTGAACTGGTAGGCGAGTTTCCCGATGGTCGTCGTCTTGCCGACACCATTGACTCCGACAACGAGAATCACGTAGGGACGCGCATCTTCCGGCAAGGTCCACTCATCATTGCTGCCCGTGTTGTTCTCTGTGAGCAAAGCGGTGATTTCACTTTTCAGAATACCATTCAATTCGCTCGTCGACACATACTTATCCTTTGCGACACGTTCCTCGATACGCCGGATGATCTTGATGGTCGTATCTACTCCAACGTCAGATGTGACAAGGATTTCCTCCAAATCGTCCAGAACCTCATCGTCCACCTTTGATTTTCCAGCCACTGCACGCGTAAGTTTCGAGAAAACATTCTGCTTTGTCTTCTCAAGCCCCTTGTCAAGTGTTTCTTTTTTCTTTTTACCGAATAAACCGAATAATCCCATACAATTAGCTAATTTGTCTGCAAAGATAATAAAAAGTTAGTAAAATAACAAATACTTCCTGCTCCTGTTGCCGCCTGCCTGTATAATTTGTTTTTCCAGCCCCAACCGGCACGGAAGTCAATATTTTTATGTAAATTTGCCAGCACGGTTTCCGGAACAGATTACTTCCTATGAATCCGAAGAACAATAACAAACCTAAAACATTACGATTATGACAATCACAAAAGCAATTTACCAAGGGAAGGGAAGAGTTGAGGCTACACACATGAGGTCGGAAGTGACAGTGAATACCGATGCGGGCAAGGCCGTTGGCGGACTGGGCGAAAACCAGACACCTGTGGAACTGTTAGGCAATGCGCTGGCAGCCTGCGTGCTGACGCTCATGGGACTACAGGCAGAACGGGGCGGCATCGATTTCGCAGGCTGCTATGCTGAAGTGGGTGAGTGCGAAGAAGACATGGAGGCATTCACCGTCACACGTATTCCGATTACGTTCCACCTGAAGGCTGTCTTCGATGAGAAGCAGCGAAAGAAATTCGAGTATATCGCAAGGAAAGCCTGCTTTGTAGGAAATACGCTGACAGCCGAAAAGGTCTTCAGCTTTGTATATGAATAAGGGCGGCCGGGCTGACAAGGCAAGACAGCCTCGTCAGCCCAATGTTTTGTCAAGACAGCTGGCTCGTATCCACGAACCTCGGCATAGGGCACAGATATTTTGTCAGTTCTGAGAATTTAGCAATACGCAGCAATCTCGGATGTACATATTTTCCTTCCTCCTCCTCATGTTCTATATAATAAGGTATGTGTACAGCCCATCCGCCTATTTTCAGAACAGGGTCTACATCAGCTGAGAACGAGTTGCCCACCGTCAGCAGCTGCCCCGTCTTGGCATGGTACTGCCTGCAGAGTCGCTGGTAGGCATCGGGGGTCTTGTCTGTCACAATGACAATATCGTCGAAGTAGGGACGCAGTCCCGAACGCCTGAATTTGTTCTCCTGGTCGAGCAGTTCACCTTTTGTAAACACTACCATGCGGTATCTGCCTGTTTCCCTCAGCTTCGCCAGCGTAGCCTTCACCCCGTCGAACGGATGTCCCGGCAGCCGTAACAGTTCCTTGCCCAATTCTATGATCTGTCCTATCTCCCTACCCATTATCTTTCCGTGACTGATGTTAACCGCATTCTCTATCAATGAGAGCAAGAATGCCTTGCTTCCGTACCCAAGGAGTGGTATGTTAGCCTTTTCAGTAGTGCGGAGAGCGTGGGACACCTTGTCAACCGAAGCGTAAGGGGCAAGAATCTCACAGTACACTTTCTCCACTGTATCATAGTAAGTCTGGCTACCCCACAGCGTGTCGTCTGCATCAAATGCAATCAGTGAAATCTCCGTCATAAGCCTAATTTTTAGATGTTATAGTTATCATGAAAACTCTCCCCCGTCAGACGATGTGTCTATCTCGGGGCATATAGCAGGACGGTTAGCAATCAAATTATTTCTTTTCAAAAGTCTTAATCCTCCTTCTTTTATTCTTTTCACAGCAAAGTTAAATGATTTCTTCTGAACTCCAAAGATTTATACGGCTTTTTTATCGCCGGATATACAAATATTTACCTTTTTTAATTGTATGCGGATTCATGGAATTTGTCTACAAACGCCATCCGGATGTTAACAGTTGTATTTTTCTTCTTGCTTCCCAACGTTTTCCGAAATAATGACCAATGTATGTTCCGGGATAAAATCCTGACGGAATTTTGGACAGATCCATCTGATTCTGTATCTTTTGCATCGGTAGAAAACTAAAGTTTATATCTTTCAGGAACCTGTCAGCCAGCATAATCCAGCTGCCTCTATCTGCATGAGAAACCTCAATGGAAACTGAAATAAAATGGAATAAAGACTCCTGACAAACTCAACTCTTCCATCTTCTTGGCAATCAGTCAGAGCAGGGCAGGTGGTGAGTATGGAACAAAGAAAAGCAGAATGCAAGCAATTGCCGACGCCAAACAGAACTGTTCCCAACCGGCCGGGAACATCAGTCCCGACCGCCGGGAACCGGCTTCCCACGTGCTGGGAACATTGTTCCCAACCGGTTGGGAAACAAATCAGCTGTCAGCTGCATACAGACGGGGAAGGTCAGCATAACGGTCGAATTCCACATTGCCGGAATATCCGTAACCGGCAAACAGCTGTCGAATCCATTGTTGCTGTTCCGGCATCAAAGGCTGCTCCCCATGCAGATAGCGGTAGTAAGTGCCTTTTCCACCGAGATATGTTCTGATGGCACTACGCATTCCGGCACTGTGCCGGCTCTTTACATCATAAAAGATGTGAGAGAATCCGTATGCAACCTGTACGGTTTCTGCCTTCAGAAATCTTGGGCATGACGGCTTTCCCAGTACCGGTGGTGCGACAGTCTTACAGATTTCCATGTCATCGGGCAGGGTGCGCCCCAACTGATAGCGAATACACTCTTTCTTCCTTCTGCATCCGTCCAGGAAGCAGAAAGCCCAGTCTGCAGGGATTTTTTGAAGTTTTGTTTCCATAATGATAATTTTTGTTCGCTGCAAAGATACCTCTCTCCCTCCATACCGACAAGGTTCTTCTATGTAGTTATCAAGGTAGTTGATGAAAGTTTTCCTTTTGCAGCTGCATACAGAAGCGTCTCCTCTGCGAATATAACGTCACGAGAATCCTTTGCCGATGCCGTACCGTCTCATAGTACGGTCGTCAGCTGCTGTCGTTCTATCTGCCAGCATTCCTGTCTCCTTGCTGATACCTGAAAGAAAAAAGAGCATTCGTTTGTGGTTCTCAAAAAATAGTCGTATTTTTGCAGTGGATATATTGTGTTCGGTAAAACGGGTAATGAAAAACCTTTCTGCTGTCCACTTCATTCCTGCTAAAATTAATGTTGATAGTAGACTACACGTTATTTGTTTAAATGAAAAAAATCATCTTTTCTGTCATAGTTACGGCTATGATGATGGCCATGGCTGGATGTGGCTCAAGTAAGGACGTACCTTACTACACGAATATTGATTCTGTCAGCCTGGCTGCTTCACGTGGCTTGTACGACGCACATATCATGCCGAAGGACGAGTTGACGATTACTGTAAACACGACCGACCCTGATGCTGCCGTCCCTTTCAATCTGCAGGTGCGCAACCAGTTGAGCGGCGGCAAGCAGATCAGCACCGGCGGCGGCTCACTGCAAGGCTATCTGGTGGACAATTCCGGTTTCATCAATTTTCCCGTAATCGGGAAGATACACGTCAGCGGTCTGACCAAGACGGAGTGTGAGGACTTGATCAAGAGCAAAATCCAGCCTTACCTGGCACGTACAGAGAATCCCATTGTTACCGTCCGCATGAGCAGCTACCGCATTACGGTCATCGGTGAGGTCACTCATCCAGGTGTGTTCCCTGTCGCGACGGAAAAGATCAGTGTGATGGAAGCTCTGGCCGAAGCCGGCGACCTGACCATCTATGGCAAACGCAACAATGTCATGCTGATTCGTGAGGATGCGACAGGCGAGAAGCATCATTTCCGTTTGAACCTGAACGATGCCAACCTCATCAATTCGCCTTATTATTATCTGCAGCAGAACGACATTCTCTATGTGGAACCGAACAGCGTGAAGGCCAAGAACTCCGGCATCGGCAGTTCTACGACCATCTGGTTCTCTTTCATCGGTATCGTGACATCAGTTGCCTCGCTGCTGGTAAATGTATTGAGAAAGTAAAATCAGCTGTGGTCTGGGTTGTTCATGGCATCCAGACCGCAACGAAAACAGAATGTGGAATGAGAGTATCTTTGACCATCCGTTTCTTGCATGACATTCAGAATTGCTGACTGACGAGGAGGATGTAAGGGTATTCTCTTTTTTTGAAGATTAAGATTGTGTTAAGGATATGTGTGGAATAGTTGGATATATCGGGACTAAGCGCGAGGCTTACCCCATCTTGATAAAAGGGCTGAAGCGGCTCGAGTACAGAGGGTACGACAGTGCAGGCGTTGCGTTGATTGACCATGACGGCAATCTGAATGTCTATAAGACAAAAGGCAAGGTGGCCGATTTGGAAGAGTACTGCTCAGACAAGAACATAACCGGCACCATCGGTATAGCGCATACACGATGGGCAACACATGGCGAGCCGTCTTCCGTCAATGCTCATCCGCATTACTCGCAGTCGAAGAACCTTGCCATCATCCACAATGGAATCATCGAGAATTATGCCGAGATAAAGCATAATCTGATAGAGAAAGGGATAAAGTTCCGGTCGGAAACCGATACGGAAGTACTGGTACAGTTGATAGACTATATTCAAATAAAGAAGAACCTCAGCCTGCTGGAGGCCGTGCAGCTGGCATTGCACCAGGTAATCGGTGCATACGCCATTGCACTGCTTGACAAGCGCAACCCGGATACAATCATTGCTGCAAGGAAACAAAGCCCGCTCGTTGTCGGCATTGGTGACGGCGAGTTCTTCCTCGGTTCGGATGCCAGTCCGATCATCGAGTACACCGACAAGGTTGTTTATCTTGATGATGGGAACATTGCCGTGATGAAGCTGGGCGAGGAGCTGAAGGTGGTGAATATCCTCAATGAAGAACTGTCGCCGGAAGTGCGTACCGTGGATATTAATCTCGGACAGATAGAGAAAGGCGGTTACCCGCACTTCATGCTCAAGGAAATCTTCGAGCAGCCGGAGTGCCTGACCAACTGTATGCGCGGGCGCATTAATGTCGACCACAATCAAGTGACACTGAGTGCGCTGATTGACTACCGGAGCAGACTGCTCAACGCCAAGCGCATCATCATTGTCGCCTGCGGTACCAGCTGGCACGCCGGACTGATCGGCAAACAGCTGATAGAATCTTTCTGTCGCATCCCTGTTGAAGTGGAATATGCCAGCGAGTTCCGTTACGGCAACCCGGTAGTGGGCGACAGTGATGTGGTGATAGCGATTTCCCAGAGCGGAGAGACCGCTGACACGCTTGCTGCAGTGGAACTGGCCAAGTCGAAGGGGGCGTTCATCTATGGCATCTGCAATGCCATCGGTTCCAGTATTCCGCGTGCGACGGATACGGGTACCTATATCCACGTCGGCCCGGAAATCGGTGTGGCATCCACGAAAGCATTTACAGGTCAGGTCACCGTACTGACAATGTTCGCTCTCGCTCTGGCAAACGCCAAGGGGACTGTCGGCCATGATGAATACGTGAAAACCGTACATGGACTGTCCGAGATACCGGCCATGATCAGAGAAGTTCTGAAGGTGAACGACAAGATAGCTGATATGGCACGTACATTCACATATGCGCGTAACTTCCTTTACCTCGGCAGAGGCTACAGCTATCCGGTGGCATTGGAAGGCGCATTGAAGCTGAAAGAAATATCCTACATCCATGCTGAAGGCTATCCGGCAGCCGAGATGAAACACGGTCCGATTGCACTGATTGACTCGGATATGCCGGTTGTGGCCATCGCAACCCACAACGGAATGTACGAGAAGGTACGCAGCAACATTCAGGAGATAAAAGCACGTCAGGGACGTGTAATCGCCTTGGTCTCAAAGGGAGACACCACTATCTCAAAGATAGCTGATGCCGTCATTGAACTCCCCGACACGATGGACTGTCTTGAACCGCTGGTGGCTACGATTCCATTACAACTGCTGGCATATCACATAGCAGTCTGCAAGGGAAAAGATGTCGACCAGCCGCGCAACCTCGCCAAGTCGGTGACGGTAGAGTAGGACAGGGATTAAATGAAGCAAAGGGGGGTAAAGATGGCAAGGAAGCCTGTGAGGGTAAAGATGACCGCTATGTAGGAAGCACCGGCTATTCCTGCATTCACATTAGTCCTTTGGCTTCCTTTGCGTTCCACCTGATTTTCCTGACTCTTTCTTGCTTCCTTGAGTCCCCATAATGAAGACATATAGATATATCTTATAGATGGAAAAGAACATTCATGAAGATTGCGGTGTGGCAATGATCCGGTTGTTGAAGCCGCTGGAGTATTACCAGGAGAAGTATGGCACCTGGATGTATGGGCTGAACAAGCTCTATCTGATGATGGAGAAGCAGCACAACCGCGGACAGGAAGGGGCCGGTCTGGCTTCGGTGAAGCTGGATTCACAGCCTGGTAATGAATACATGTTCCGTGAACGTGCAGAGGGAAAGAATGCCGTTACCGAGATTTTCGCCAACGTACACAAGCATTATGAGGGCCTCTCGCAGGAACAGCTGTCTGATGTTTCTTTTGTAAAAGCACATCTTCCCTTTGCAGGAGAGCTTTATATGGGCCACCTCCGGTACTCCACTACCGGCAAGAGTGGCCTTACTTATGTCCATCCGTTCCTGCGACGGAACAACTGGAAAGCAAAGAACCTCTGTATGTGCGGCAACTTCAATATGACAAACATCGGGGATATCTTTGAAAAACTTACTGACCAGGGACAATGTCCCCGCATCTACAGCGACACTTATATCCTGCTGGAACTGATGGGACACAGGCTTGATCGTGAGGTGGAGAGCAACTTCATGGAGGCGCAAAAACTCGGACTTGAGAAACGTGCCATCACCGATTATATTGAAGAACACGTACAAGTGAGCAATGTCCTCAAAACGACCATGCAGGACTTTGACGGCGGATATGTCATCTGCGGACAGACTGGGTCGGGCGAGATGTTCGCCATCCGAGACCCATGGGCCATCCGACCGGCGTTCTATTACAGAAACGATGAGATTGTCGTGCTGGCAAGTGAGCGCCCTGTATTGCAGACGACATTCGACCTTGAGTGTGAGGACATACAGGAACTGAAGCCTGGTCAGGCACTGATTGTCAACCGGCGTGGTGAATGTTCGCTGCAACAGATACTCGAACCCCAGAACTATTCCGCCTGCTCGTTTGAGCGCATCTATTTCTCCCGTGGCTCCGACCGTAACATCTACAAAGAACGCGAAAAACTGGGACGGCAGCTGACGGAACCGGTGCTGAAGGCGGTCGGCTACGATACCAGCCACACCGTGCTCTCCTTCATACCGAATACGGCAGAGGTCGCATTCTATGGTCTTGTCCATGGTTTCAAGGAGTGGATTGACAAGAAGAAGGTGGAACAGATTGCCGCCTTGGGCACCAATCCGTCAGCAGAGGATGTCTACCGTATTATTCATCAGGATGTCCGTTCCGAGAAAGTGGCATGGAAGGACATCAAGCTGCGTACTTTCATTACCGAGGGCAATACCCGTAACGACCTTGCCTCACATGTCTACGATATTACCTACGAGTGCATCAAACCTTATGAGGATAACCTCGTCATCATTGACGACTCCATCGTACGTGGGACAACGCTGCGTGAAAGCATCCTCCGCATACTCGACCGGCTGCATCCCAAGAAGATTGTCGTCGTATCAAGCGCACCGCAAATCCGTTTTCCTGACTACTATGGCATCGATATGCCTTGTCCTGATGAGTTCTGCGTGTTCCGTGCAGCCATCGAACTGATACGTGACTGTGGTATGGCGTCCCTGCTTGGCAAGGTGTACGAGGCGTGCAGGAAGGAACTTGCCAAATCTAAGAACGAGCCTATCGTGAATGCAGTCCGTGCCGTGTACAAACCGTTTACGGTGGATGAACTCAACAAGAAAATCATAGAGATGCTGCGCCCGGAAGGAATGACGACACCTGTAGAACTCGTGTATCAAAGTCTGGAAGGACTGCACCATGCCATTCCCGATCATCCTGGCGACTGGTACTTCACCGGCAATTATCCGACCCGCGGCGGTATGCGGCTCGTCAATCAGGCATTCATTGACTATTACGAGCGCGTACATCGCATTCAGAAGGGATGAAATGGAATTCCTTTGCCTGCAGATTCATGTCGTAATGACAAATATATATTATCTTGAATGAAAGTATTCATACTCACAAAGATATATACATATTGTCATGCTGAAGATTGGAAAGAACAAACAACCCAACAATACTAAATAATAATGAGGAACGTAACTTTAGTCCTGAGTGACGGAACAAAATTCCATGGAAAGTCGTTTGGATACGATGCTCCTGTGGCTGGAGAAGTGGTATTCAATACAGCCATGATGGGCTATCCAGAGAGCCTGACCGACCCCTCTTATGCCGGGCAGCTGCTTACAATGACTTTCCCGTTGGTAGGCAATTACGGTGTACCACCTTTCACATTCGATTCGAATGGCATTCCAACCTTCATGGAAAGTGAAAGGATATATGCCTCTGCCATCATCGTATCCGACTATACGGAGCAATATTCACACTGGAATGCCGTGGAGAGTCTGGGCGACTGGCTGAAGCGAGAGCACGTACCGGGTATAACAGGAATTGATACCCGAGAGCTTACCAAGGTACTGCGTGAGCATGGTGTGATGATGGGTAAGATTCTCTTTGATGATGAACCAGACAATATCCCTGAGGCTGACTACGAGGGTGTTAATTTTGTAGACCGTGTTTCAACCAAGGAGATTGTCCGCTATAATGAGGGTACCGGTAAGAAAGTTGTGCTCGTTGACTGCGGCGTGAAGGCTAATATCATCCGTTCCCTTATTAAAAGAGGTGTAGAGGTAATCCGTGTTCCCTGGAACTATGATTACACCGATATGGACTATGACGGCCTCTTCCTTGCCAACGGTCCGGGCGACCCGGATATGTGCAGCGATGCCGTTGAAATCATCCGCAAGCAGATGAACAGGAGCAAGAAGCCTATCTGCGGTATCTGCATGGGTAACCAGTTGCTGTCAAAGGCAGCGGGGGCAACGATCTACAAGTTGAAATACGGTCATCGAGGACATAATCAGCCGGTGCGTATGGTGGGAACAGAGAAGTGCTACATCACCTCACAGAATCATGGCTATGCCGTTGATGCGTCAACACTTGACAAGGACTGGCGTGAGCTGTTTGTGAACATGAACGACGGCAGTAACGAAGGAATCTGCCACAAGGAGAACCCTTGGTTTACCTCTCAGTTCCACCCGGAGGCCTGCTCCGGTCCGGTAGACACTTACTTTATGTTTGATAAATTCGTAGAGACACTGAAATAATGAAAGACGAGTCAATAAAGAAAGTCCTGATACTTGGTTCAGGCGCATTGAAGATTGGTGAGGCGGGCGAGTTCGATTACTCCGGCTCACAGGCATTGAAGGCACTGCGTGAGGAAGGCGTTTCTACGGTTCTGATCAATCCGAACATTGCTACGGTCCAGACATCCGAGGGGGTAGCAGACCAGATTTACTTTCTTCCGGTTCAACCTTACTTCGTTGAGCGTGTCATAGAGAAAGAACGTCCTGATGGCATCCTGCTGTCTTTCGGTGGGCAGACGGCATTGAACTGTGGTGTGGAACTGGACAAGAAAGGCGTACTGAGGAAGTATAATGTAAAGGTATTGGGAACTCCTGTCAGAGCTATCATGGACACCGAAGACCGCGAACTATTCGTGGAAAGACTGGACGAGATTGATGTCAGAACCATCAAGAGCGAGGCTTGTGAGGATATTCAGCAGGCCCGTCTGGCCGCAAAGACACTCGGCTATCCGGTCATCGTCCGTGCTGCTTATGCATTAGGGGGACTCGGCAGCGGCTTTGCCGATAACGAGGAAGAGCTGAATACACTTTGCGAGAAGGCTTTTTCTTTTTCTCCGCAGGTGCTTGTCGAGAAGAGCCTGAAGGGTTGGAAAGAGATTGAATATGAGGTTGTACGCGACCGTTACGACAACTGTATCACGGTCTGCAACATGGAGAACTTCGACCCGCTCGGCATCCATACGGGAGAGTCTATCGTCATAGCACCGTCCCAGACACTTTCCAACAGCGAGTACCATAAGCTGCGTGCGCTGTCCATCAAGATCGTCCGCCATATCGGCATCGTCGGTGAATGCAACGTCCAGTATGCCTTCGACCCTGAGAGTGAGAACTACCGGGTCATTGAGGTCAATGCCCGCCTCTCCCGTTCTTCAGCACTGGCCAGCAAGGCGACAGGCTATCCGCTTGCTTTCGTAGCTGCCAAGCTGGGTATGGGGTATGGACTGTTTGAACTGAAGAACTCCGTTACGAAGACCACTTCTGCATTCTTCGAACCGGCACTCGACTATGTAGTCTGCAAGATACCACGCTGGGATCTCAGCAAGTTCCGCGGTGTAGACAAGGAGTTAGGCTCCAGCATGAAATCGGTCGGCGAGGTAATGGCCATCGGTCGTAACTTCGAGGAGGCGATTCAGAAGGGTCTCCGCATGATAGGTCAGGGTATGCACGGCTTTGTCGAGAACAAAGAACTGCAGATTGACGACCTCAATGCGGCACTCCGTGAGCCGACGGATAAGCGTATTTTCCTCATCTCCAAGGCGATGCACCGTGGCTACACCGTCGACCAGATTCACGACCTGACAAAGATTGACCGTTGGTTCCTCTATAAACTCCGGCACATCATCGACATTGACGAGAAACTGAAACGCAAGAATATCAATACACTTGACAAGGAACTGCTGCGTGCAGCCAAGACATACGGCTTCACCGATTTCCAGATAGCACGTGCCGTAGGACTGGAAGAGGAATGCCAGAACATGCACAAGGCAATGATGATTGTCCGCCGCCTGCGAAAGGGTTTCGGCATTCTTCCTGTCGTAAAACAAATTGACACCTTGGCTGCGGAATATCCGGCACAGACCAATTACCTCTATGTCACTTATGCTGGCGTGGCATCTGATGTCACGTTCTCCAATGATCGCAATTCGGTCATCGTGCTCGGGTCGGGTGCATACCGTATCGGCAGCTCGGTGGAATTCGACTGGTGCGGCGTCCAGGCTTTGAATACCATCCGCCGGCAGGGCTACCGATCCATCATGATCAACTATAATCCGGAGACCGTATCGACAGATTACGATATGTGCGACCGTCTTTACTTCGACGAACTGACTTTCGAGCGGGTGATGGATATCATCGATGCGGAAAATCCTCACGGCGTGATTGTATCGACAGGTGGGCAGATTCCCAACAACCTCGCCATGTACCTTGATGAGGAGAATGTGCCCATCCTCGGCACGGCGGCAAAGGACATTGACAATGCCGAAGACCGTGCCAAGTTTTCGTCGATGTTGACAGAGAACGGCATCAACCAACCTGAATGGAGCGCATTGACCAGCATGGACGACATCGACAGGTTTGTCGATCGTGTCGGCTTCCCTGTCCTCGTCCGTCCGTCATACGTTCTCTCTGGTGCGGCGATGAACGTCTGCTCCAACAAAGACGAGCTTACACGCTTCCTGCAGCTGGCAGCCAATGTCAGCGAGGATCATCCTGTTGTGGTCAGCAAGTTCATCGAGCACGCCAAAGAAATAGAAATGGATGCCGTGGCACAGGACGGCGAAATCATGGCATACGCCATCTCCGAACACATTGAGTTCGCCGGTGTCCATTCCGGGGATGCCACCATCCAGTTCCCGCCACAGAAACTCTATGTCGAGACGGTGCGCCGTATCAAACGCATCAGCCGCCAGATTGCGAAGAAACTGCATATCAACGGACCGTTCAACATCCAGTATATGGCACGTGAGAATGACATCCTTGTCATCGAGTGTAACCTCCGTGCGAGCCGCTCATTCCCGTTTGTCAGCAAAGTACTGAAGCTGAACTTCATTGACCTTGCTACGAAGATCATGCTCGGCGTACCTGTCGAGAAACCAGGTAAGAACCTCTTCGACCTCGACTATGTGGGTATCAAGGCTTCTCAGTTCTCGTTCAACCGTTTGCAGAAGGCCGACCCGGTACTCGGTGTCGACATGAGTTCTACGGGTGAGGTGGGCTGTCTGGGCGATGACACCTCTACGGCTCTTCTGAAGTCGATGCTCTCTGTGGGGCAGCGTATTCCCAAGAAGACGGTGCTGCTTTCAACAGGCGGTGCAAAGCAGAAGGCAGAGATGCTTGATGCGGCGAAGATGTTGAAACAGCATGGTTACGAACTCTATGCGACGGTGGGCACGTCGAAGTACCTCACGGAAAATGGCATAGAGAACACCCTCGTCTATATGCCTTCTGACGAAGGGAAGCTGCCGCAGGCAATCAGCCTGCTGCACGAAAAGAAGATAGACATGGTAGTGAATATGCCAAAGGACCTTACCCCGCGTGAGCTCACCAATGGCTATAAAATCCGCCGTGCAGCCATCGACCTCAATGTTCCGTTGATTACAAACAGCCGTCTGGCGAGTGCATTTATCCATGCCTTCTGCAATGTAAGTCTCGACGACATTGACATCAAGGCGTGGGGGGAATATTGATGTTTCTCTGGAGTTAGAGAGGTCAGGGGAATCAAAGAAGCCGAAGCAGCTGCTATCATTGCCATCTGTTTCCTATAAGACACTACTGACCCTGACCTGTCTGCCTCCCTTGGCTTCCAGGACAAGGAACTGAAAGCAGTTCCTTAACTCCTTTAGCTTCTTCCAACTCCTCATGAACACTTTAAATCCTTAAAGACATGAAACATCATAGTATGAGGTCACTGCCCATGGCTCTTGCAACTATGGCAGCAGCTGCTTTCTCATCCTGTTCTGGATGCTCTTCACGTGGTGTAGGGCATTATGATACGACACAGGTCGATACGATGATGGCTGTCAATCTCGACAGTGCCCCTTCAGACGAGGGGGCTTACGTCTCGTCCTGGTCTTATCAGAACGATTCAGCTGTGGCCACGATACAGAGCGCACCGAACAAGAATTCACAGATCACGGCCTCCAACCACATGACCATTCGTATCCGTTATCTTGGACGTGTGGGTATTGAGGCGTGTATGATCCTTGGCGATGGTGAGCAGTTCTCCGGCAACAGTTATGACAGCACCAACTTTGTCCGCATCTATGCACGTGGCGATGAGGTGGGACGTTTTACCTACAAACCGGGCATCAGCAAGCAGACAGACTCCGCCTTCATTCAGAATCCGGTTGCCTTTGTCGGTTGTTTGCGTAAGAACCGTTCACTGAAGATAGAGACAACCACCTTCACCAGTGGGTCTCTTGTCTATAGTTTCGACGCAATTTCCGGGTTGGCAGACAGAAGGCGGAAGTGATTTAGCCGTCGGGAATATTATTCCCAGCTGTTGGGAACAGTACTCCCAGCCGTTGGGAACAGTATTCCCAGTGCGTCGGGAATGAAGGTGTTCGCAGTACGCAGACTTGTACTGATTGAAAAGCAAAAGCCTGACAATGTATGTCCCATCGGGATGTACAATGTCAGGCTTTCTTTTAGGATTACTGGTGTTTTCTCCAGCTTTCTGCTCTATTTCGCAATGGCTGATGCTTTCTCGCACTCTTTCATGCTTTTTCCTGTCTGAGAAGGCTTGTCGGAAGCGTTGATGTAGTAACGGCGATGAGCTTCTTCCTGACGCGGTGCAGAGAAATTGCTTACACGTTTCATATAACCGATGATGCGAGTGAGGTAGTCCACGTTTTTGGAGTGGCAATGCGGACACTCGTGGAGATAACGTTTGTCAATATGTCCACAGTCGTTGCAGATAGTGTTGGGAATATTGAAAGTGAAGTAGTTGCAGCCTTCCTGTGCCGCAACACGCAGAAGCTGTCGGTACTGGGGTTCTGAGAGATGCTCCTCAAGATTCATGTGGAGGGCCGACCCGCCGGTGAGGTGCTCAATGTACGGTGCGCCGTGCAGTTTGAACTTGTCAAGAATGGTCAGCGAATTGTCTTCTACACGATAGAAATAACTGTTGTAACAGTCACGTGGAACGAAGTAGCCGTCCTCACGGTCCCATTTGGCGTGCTTTACCCCCACGTTTTCGGCAGGAATCATCTCACAGTTGAACATTGCCTCTTTCGTCCGGAAAGCCTTGTTCTGTTTCTCTATCAGGCCGAGAACAGTCTGCACGAATTTCTTGTAGTCTTCGTTAGGCGTGATGTTTAGCCCCATGAACTCTGCCGCTTCTACAAGACCGTTGATACCGATAGTAAGATACTGACGGTCGATATTGATGTAACCGGCATCAAAAAGCGGCAGCATGTGGTTGTGCAGCAGCTCCTTGAGATTCTCGTTATACGCCAGCTGAACTTTATGGCACAATACGATTACATGCTCCAGGTACTCCTTGTAGTCGAGGTCGTGGTTGACAGCATACTGGATACAGCGGTTGAGATTGATGGTCAGCACGCTCTTCGAACCTGTCGAGACACCGCCTGCACCGAGTGTATAGGAGAAGCCGTTGTCCTGGATTTCGTTGCGCAGACGGCAGCAGGAGCTGAGCGAGTCGGCATTGTCGCTCATATAAGTGAAGAAGCTGTGGCCTTCCGAGTACATCTTGGCAGTGAAGTCACCCCATTCCTTGTCCTTGCAGTCTCCGTTCTCAGCCAGCAGTGCCATCGTCTCGACCGGGAAAGTCAGGACAGTCTTCAGACGTTCCTGGTTGAACCAGGACATGAACCGCTTCTGTAGCCACGACAGACTTTCCCAGTCAGGTTGCGATCCGTCTGGGAAGTAGAAGTTCCCGAAGAGCGACTCGAAATACGGGCGGTCGTAATAGGAGATATTCCAGAACACGGCCTGATAGTTGCGTGCGCCAGTAGGCTGGTTGAGCGAGTAGACAATCTGCTCGAAGTCATCCGTGATGATCTTGTCAATCGTGCGCTTTTTGAGGCTGAGGTCCACCACTTCGTCAGCCCGTTTCCAATAGTCCTTACCGTATTCCTTCTGAATAAAGTAGTTCATGTACATCAGGAACTCCGGTGTGGCACAGGCTCCGGCAAGCATGGAAGAAACCATGAACACCATATTGATGAACCCACCGCAGAAGCTCTTGAGGTTTGTCGGGGCCGTAGAGTTGCCGCCGATGGAGGTCGTTCCACCGATGAGCCAGGGATACATCGTGATGGAGGCACAGTAGTTGGCGAGGTTCGTCTCGTCGTTCTTATATATAAAATGGTGGGTGAGGAGGTCGATATATTCGTCAGCCATCTCTTTGCCATACATCTTTTTGATGCGGTCGACAAGCAAGCGGCGGTTCAGCCGGATGAATCCCTGCTTCGGCAGTTCGCCGATGAGCGTAGCGATGTTCTTGTGTTCGACATTGGCATTGGCGTCAAATTTAGACCCTGTGGCAGCATTCCTTGCTACACAATAGTCGGAGAGGAACTTCATCTTCTCGAGAGTCTCACGGTCTTCTGTGTGCTGCTGGCGGTAGACGATGAAACTCTTTGCCACCTGATAGAAACCCTCCTTCATAAGTGCTGTTTCCACCTGGTTCTGTATGTCTTCCACCTTGATGTCATTCTGGATATCCAAGTCGGCGATGATCTTCGACATTGTCCCCAGATCGGTCGGCTCGTTGACACTCTCGAATGCCTTGAGGATGGCATTCATTATCTTGTCGAGGGAGAACCGTTCCTTCGACCCGTCACGCTTGGTGATTGTGAAGTTCTTTATTTCCATTGTCTTGCTTTTATTTTTAGGCGTTAATAAGCTTTGATGGACACTGTATAGACGTTGGTAAACGTTAACAGGGTACTTCTTTGTCCTTGGCGAGGAGTTGCTACAGAATGCGCAGCAGTGTCCTGGGAGAATAGCATGAAGTTGTCCGTTTTGGATAACTTTTTCTTTTTCTCTTCATCAAAAGTTTTCCGTTTTGATAAACTTTGATGCTGCAAAGATAGGCAAAAGTATTCACTTTTCAAAGTATTCTCTGTCTTAAAAAAAATGAAATAATCATCTGTTCCCGATGACTGTCAGCTGCAAATACCAGTAGGATAAAGGTTTAAGATTTAGGGCTGTAGCTGTACTTTACTTCGTGTGGTTGTAGCCTCGCTATGACTTGTAATGTTTGCGGGAAAAGTCAGGCTCTCGACATGGATTGACCGTTGTAGCCACGAGAACCGGGTAATAGGATGCCAGCTCAGACCGGTACTGGTAAATAAAAAAATGTTGATGCGTTTTGTTTTAAAGGATAAATGACGTACTTTTGCAGGTCGAAACGATATGACTATGACAGATATTTCATTGATAGCCTTCGATGCCGATGACACGCTTTGGGAGTGTCAGACCTATTTTGAAAAGGTAGAGAAAGAATACTGCAGACTGCTTTCGCCTTACGCCCCGGCAGACGAAATATCGAAAGCCCTCTTTGCCACTGAAACGGCAAATATGCCCCTCTTCGGCTATGGCAGCAAAGCTTTCATACTGTCCCTGTTGGAGAACGCCGCACGGGTGAGCGGTGAACAGCTGACAGCAGAGGAAGTGACGAAAATCATCGGCCTGGGTAAAAGCCTGCTGCGATTGCCGGGCAAGCCGATAGAAGGTGTGGAGAAGACGCTGAAGGTGTTGCACGAATCAGGAAAATATCATCTGGTGGTGTTCACGAAAGGTGAACTGCTCGACCAGGAAAGTAAATTCAACCGCTCCGGACTGCGTCCTTATTTTGAGGATATTATTGTCGTATCCGACAAGACGGAAGAGGCTTATCATCATCTCTGCCATCAGTTCGGCGTAAAGGTCGGACAGCTGCTGATGGTGGGCAATTCCTTCCGTTCAGACATTGAGCCTGTCCTGAAGCTCGGCGGATGGGCGGCACATATCCCTTTTCATACGGTATGGCAGCATGAGGTCGTGGAGGAGTATGACCATCCTCACCTGCTGAGGCTGAAGGAATTCGTGCAGTTGCCGGATCTGCTGTAAAGGACTTCTGAGGCTGAAGCCGCTTCCCATACACCGCCTTTCCGGCTGAAGGGAACGGAATCTTACCTTACAACAATCCCCCATGGCATCGCCGGCCGGCGGCGATGCCATGGGGGATTCTGGTTTCAGCTCTCCCTCTCCATAAAAAGAAGAAGGGAGGGACTCCTTTCTATTCCATAGTCTTCAGAATCTCCTGACAGAGCATATACCCCTTGATCATCATGCGGGGAATATGGAACGGACCCTTGAAGATGTTGCCTTTGGCAGGCTGTGCGACTGTCCCGTCACGGTGGAGATAGCCATACCACTCCGGATAATCCGGGTCGGGGAAATGAGCGTAGGTCCATTCACTGATACGCTGATGGCGGTAGAGATACTCGTCATCGCCCGTGCCGAGATAGGCATAGAGCGAGGCGATGATTGTCTCACACTGCGGCCACCAGAACTTCATGTCCTGCGAATAGTCCTGCGGCGGGAGGTTACGGCAGTCACGGAAATTGATGATACCGCCGTACTGCTTGTCCCATCCCCAATCCCATGACCAGTTGAAGATGGTGAGGGCGGTATCGAGCAGCCCCTTGTCCCAGCTGCGCCGTTTCGCTTCTTCCATGATAAACCAGGCGGTCTCGATGCAGTGCCCGGGGTTGATGGTGCGTGCGATGTTCGTATCGATAAACTCGCCCTTCGGTCCTACTGTTTCCAGCAGAGCCTTGAACTCCGGGTGCATGAAGTAACGGCTGAGCAGCGAGATGGATGCATCAATCTGCCGGGTCAGCGTCGGGTCGTCGATCACCTCACGGAGGTGCGACCCCACATTGATGAGAATCATGATGATGGAGTGGCTCTGCATCTTTACACCTGATTCGTATTTGGCAGGAAGGAAGCCCGGCGTGGAGAGGAAACGCTGTGCATCATGGAAGACCTGCAATGCCCTTTCGGCATAATGCCTGTCGCCTGTTGCCAAGGCATATTCAGCAAAGGCTATGGCAGCGAAGGTTTCCGAGAATACATAACGGCGTTTGCGGAGCGGTTTCCCCTCTGCCGTCACCTCAAAGTACATATGCCCATCTGTATCGAAGCAATGCTCCTCGATGAAGTCGATGGCAGACCTGGAGGCATCGAGCCATATAGGATTCTGTTCTACATTGTTGTATGCGAAGGTACAGATGAATGCCCACCGTCCCTGGAACCATACAGACTTGGTGGTGTCCATCAGCGATCCGTCACGGTCGAGGCAGGTGTAGATTCCGCCGTTCTCTCTGTCCCATCCATGGTTCAGCCAGAACGGCATAATGTTGTTTGTCAGGTCGTTCCTGTAGGTCTCGGCCCATGAACGCAAATATTCTTTCTTATCCATATTTTTAGGTGATATTGACTATATCTTTTGTTTTTAGCAGGATAGCACAGAAAGACAACTCTTCCTGTGTATGTACAAAGCAATACTTTTTACCATCAAGGTCTGGCAAAATTAGGATTAATTTGTCAATTAGCCAAGAAAATGGAAAGGAAAATCCCTTCGTGTCAGACGGATTATACGGTTATTGACGGCAGAGAGAGGATGAAATCCAATCATGCCCATACAGTTCAAGACGGTAAGGGCGGGGGAGACGAGGTCTTTAGAAGAGTTATGAAATAGTTTTACATATTATACCCGTCAGATAACAGTTTCCTGCCACAGCAGCATACAAAGAACAGATGAATGACAAGCAGTGTTATCGAGACTGCCACAGTCTGCGTTCCAATCAACGCCTGTCAGTATGTCAAGTAGTGCTTACTTGCACGCCAACTAACGCCCTTCTGCACCACAACTAAGCACCTTTTCCAATACCATGACCAAGGCTCTGTCTATAAGTGACTTAGCTTCAAACTATATTTCCCTCTTCTCACCCATATACCTGACTTTTGTTGAACCTGTAGAGGGTGTACACCTCCATACTCCATCCAGTTCAACCGAGAGTAAAATTTACAGACAAAACAGGAAGGCATCTGTACCTCTTTCCGGTACGGCGGTCTCCTCTCCATAAATAAAAGGTGTATTGAGATGTCAATTCATTAAATTATGATGTATTGAGATGTCAATTAAAAAACTGATGCGTCTTGTACACGAGCGAGGTGTCTCTCTGAATCTCCCACACGAGCGTGAGGAACTAAAAAAGGCAGACATCTCTGTCTGCCCTAAGTACATTTCCCGGAGCCTTACCGGGCTGTTTCGGCCATTCTCCGTTGCATAAATGGTCTCACTTCTTGATGAACTTCTTTCCATTCTGGATGACGACTCCCTTGTATTCCTTGTTTACACGCTGGCCTGCGAGGTTGTAAATCGGAGCCTCCCCGTTCAGAGAGCCGTTGCTGATTTCCTCGATGCCTGACGGAACATCTTTCAAAGTAATGGTAAAGCTTTTTACACGTACCTGATGTATTGGTGTCGTAAACTCAACCTTTTTTGTATTACCTTCCCATGTTGCAGTCTTCTTGTCTGAAGAAATAGTCAGTCCATTACCAGTCTTAAAACCATCAGCCAGATAGGCACCGCCCGAATAATCATCGCATATCATAACGATCTTCACGATATCCTCCTTGGCTGATGATACGGTCAATGTGCTGCCCTTGTAGATTCGGTAAGCATACTTGTTATCCAGAGTACCTTTTGTAATAGCAATTGTAATAACATCTTTGGTAATAGCTTCTTTTGTTCCATGGTCTTGTGTCGCACTGAATGTCACAGTTTTCTGTGCAAAAGATAAGGAACTCATTGCTGCAAGTACAGCAACGAACGTCAAACGTAGAATTTTGTTCATAATAATTTGTTTTAAAGGTTTATAATAGTACAAAATTAGGTATTTCCCATGAGATATGCAACTTAATGACATATAATTTTCTTCTGTTCCGGTCAGATGGGCAGGAGGCTTCCTCCTCCTTTCCCGTGCTGTGTGCGCTTACAATGTTAAAAACGTTATTTTCTTGCTGTAGGATTTGTGTTTTTCTGCAATTTGCTTTATATTTGTGACGTGTTTTTCAAGATTTAGATATTTTGCTAAATCGCATTCGAGGTTGGTCGCTTCCTGCACCAACCTCTTTTCTTGTGTGCCAGACTTGACATATTCAGAATCTTTTTTTAACTTTGCAGCACCTAACCAAACTTGATTCTATGAAACAAAACAGATTGACAGGGTTGTTTTTTGCAGTCTTTCTTCTGGCTGGTTGCGGAAAGACGGTATTGCCCGCAGAAGACGGTAAGGAGACACAGGTTCCCGCCCCCTCTGACGATGATGACGACGAGCAGAAAGTCTATAGTGTGGAGGCATTCCGCAGCGGTTCGTTCGGCGACAGGTACGTATGGGTGAGAGGCTATATCGTGGGGGCGTGCAGCAGGAGTATCAGGCAGGCAGAGTGGGAGCCGCCTTTTTCGCTTGAATCAGCTGTCCTCCTGGCAGACAGTCCGGACGAATCTGATCCTGAAAGGGTCATTTCCATCCAGTTGGTAGGAAAGAGGATGAAAAGCGAGATAGGACTGGTCGCCCATCCGCAGAACCATGGTAGACCGATTGCCTTTTATGGTATGAAGCAGAAATATCTGGGAATACCTGGCATGAAGAGACATGTAGAGGCAAGCGAATGGCTTGACGAGTGACTTTTCGTGTAAAAAATTTGCAGCGAAAAATAAAAATACTTATATTTGCAAGCCAAATAAAAGATAAAAGTCAGAATCGCCTATCGAAACATCTTTACTTCATAAGAAAACAAAAATATGAAGAATCTGAATGAGATGACCGACGAGCAGTTGGCATTGGCATACATTGAAGGAAGCAACGAGGCTTTCGATTTATTGCTGTTGCGCAATCAGTCAAAGCTCTTCTCGTACATTCTCTTTGTTGTACGTGACAGGGATGCCGCCGATGACTTGTTCCAGGAGACATTCGTAAAGATAATTACAAGGCTCCAGCAGGGGAAGTACTCTCCGACAGGGAAATTCTCGGCATGGCTCATGCGCATAGCCCACAATGTTATCATGGACTGGTACCGTTTCCAGCGTGCCGACAAGGTGGTTGATGCCCCCAAGGACAATGACCTGTCGAATGTGGGGAGTGACGATACCGTTACCGATAATATAGAATGCCAGTTTATCAACAGCCAGACACTCTCAGATGTGAAGCGGCTGATGAATCTGCTTCCGGCATCACAGCGTGAGGTGGTCTTCATGCGTTTTTATCAGGAAATGTCTTTCAAGGAGATTGCTGAGACAACCGGTGTCAGCATCAATACCAGTCTGGGGCGTATGCGCTATGCCATTTTGAATCTGCGAAGAATGGTGCGTGAGCATAAGGTGAGCTTACAGCTGACATAAGACGGCCGTTCCTGTCCATAGGCAGGGAAGCTGCCTGTGGACAGGAGATAGCCGGAGGTCAGCAACCGGTTCCGTCCAGCCGGCAGGATGCTGCCGGCCGGGCTTCGTCCATTTGTATGCCGGCCTCCTCCGGAGAAAGTGTTACGGTGCCGTCCTCCAATACGAAACAGGGAATGCCGGCATAGCCATGTTTTCTGGCCTCGTCAAACACACTGTTGTTGTCGCGCAGGCGCAGGAACTCTTTCAGATACTTCACGTGGGAGCCGATATCGATGATTTCGTAACGGTTATCTCCCTCAACTTGCTTGTCAACGGCAATACAGTCCGGACAAGTGCTCATTCCATAAATCTTTATCATCACCTTGTCTTTAATTCTGATTTTATACTATTAATTGTAATGGTCTCTTGAAGAAATTGTAATAATCTCTTGAAGAAAACAGAGTGGAAAAGAGGAAATCCACGGACAAGCCCGCCCACTTTTCAGATTGAACACTCTGAATTTTCATTCCTCCCCACTTCTTTCTTCAATGGTTGCAGATTTTACTGCTGTCTACCGTAAAGCCATCTCCAGCCGGCTTAAATTTACCGCGGTCCGTGAGGAAATCAACCAGTTCGGTTGCATCCATTCCCTCGGCTGAGCAGGTGTGGAAACGCTCCTCCGCGCCGAAGTGTTCGATGATTGCCTTTACCAAATCCTCCTTTGTGTTGTAACGATTGCCTTCCATCATGTGGAGAACATCATGTCCATGTGCCATTTTCCTTTTTATTAATCCTTTTTTATTAATAATGTCAGACAAAGTACTTCTTTGCCTCTGATGTCCATCAACAAATGGCGTGCCATCTGTTAACTTAACTTATTTTCAAGAGAGATTTTATCCGGAATCTATTATTATTAGTTACTTTTGTGTCCGGATAGCAGCTGTTTGAGCGCAAAATCCGTCTTGCTTTTCACTTCTTTTCTGTAGAGAAAGCAGACCCATAAACATAGGATTACATATTTTCAAAAGAATAATCAACAATGAAAAAGCTCCTGGTTTCTTTTGCTGCAGCAATGGTGTTATTGACTTCATGCAGCACGGTCAAGACTGTAGGCAACCAGCTTCGTTTTACAGAGGCACACAACTATTTCCACATAGGCAAGACGACAGTACCGGTCATGAAGAAGATTACTTCACGAACTGTTCTCGAAAAAGAATTTGGCGAGGCAGCAACTATGGGGAAAGATGGAGAACCAACTAAGATTGATTTCCGCAGGAAGTTCGCAATTGCTTTTATCCTCCCGGAAACCAACCGGAAGACCGACCTTTCCCCACTTTCGCTTACCGTAAAAGGGAAAAACCGACTCATCTTGAAATACAAGCTGAAACAAGGAGAAGAACTGCCCTTCTCTACACAGCCGTTCTTCCTGATAGTTGTAGACAGGAAGTATGTTGATTATGCGATTGAGAAGTAAAGACAGATGAGAAATGGATGTAGTGTCCGGCTTGAAGGTTATCTTGTACACCCCTTCATCTGTCTGCCACTTCACCCCAAAAAGTGAACAGATTGTCTGCGGTAGGAAGAATAAAGTTTGTTTCAAAAATCACAATTTAAAATTTGGCTGTTTGTTTTTTTTAATGTACCTTTGCACCGCAATTCCGCCGATATGGCTCAGTTGGTAGAGCAACGCATTCGTAATGCGTAGGTCCCCGGTTCGAGTCCGGGTATCGGCTCCATGCGGAATTAGCACATCGGTAGTGCACGGGCTTCCCAAGCCTGAGAGGCGGGTTCGATTCCCGTATTCCGCTCAGTATCGTTTATCTTCAGCAAAGAGACAACTCACACAGAGTTGTCTCTTTTTTTCTATCAGAACGTAATTAAATATCCTTCTGTTCCTTGCTTTTCCCATTATTATTGATAACTTTGCAATCCAGAAGTGGGGGACGATTGGAAACGCTTTATCCGGACTTCGGATTCAATGTTGCCGCCGGACTTGTAGATATTGGAGAAACAGAATTAATAACCCTGATTTAATGATTAACCTATGAGAAAAATCATCACTTTAATGCTCCTGGCTGTTGGGCTGACAGCTACGGCACAGGACTTTGACCGTTACTTTGAGGATGCCACCCTTCGGCTTGATTACATCTTTGCCGGCAATGCGAAACATCAGGCGATTGCCGTAGACGAATTGTCACGCATCCCTCACTGGTATGGCAAGCACGACCGACTGGCCGAAGTGCCGGTAGAGGGAAACGGACAGATTGTTGTCCGCGACCATCGCACACAAAAGGTCATCTACCGCAATTCATTCTCGACACTTTTCCAGGAGTGGCTGACGTATGACGAAGCAAAGAAGCCATCCGAGAAATCCTTTGAGAATGTCTTTCTTGTTCCTTATCCCAAGGATTCTGCCGATATAACCATCGAACTGAAAAACAACCGCCGAGAGGTGACAGTATCAATGACACATACTGTCGCACCGCATGACATACTCATTCGTCATATCGGTGAGCGGTCTGTGACACCCTATGAAACCCTGCAGAAAGCCGCAGACCCAGCACACTGCATCCATATCGCCTATGTTGCCGAGGGATACAAGGAGGCGGAAATGCCGACCTTTATCAAGGATTGCCGTACAGCAATGGAAGCTCTCTTTGCCCACGAGCCATTCAAGTCACTGCGACAGCGGTTCAATATCGTAGCAGTCAAGTCTCCGTCTGTGGAAAGCGGTACCTCAGAACCCTCGAAAGGCATCTGGAAGAATACGGCTTTGCATTCGCATTTCGATACGTTCTACAGCGACCGGTATCTGACGACGCTCCATCTGAAAGATCTCCACGACTGGCTGGCCGGAACTCCTTATGAGCACATTATCGTACTCGTGAATACAGAGAAGTACGGTGGTGGCGGCATCCTGAACTCCTACAATCTCTCCATGGCGCATCATGCTTATTTCAAGCCGGTTGTCGTTCATGAATTCGGCCATTCCTTTGCAGGACTGGGAGACGAATATGCCTATGATCAGGAACAGATAAGTATGTATCCTACAGACGTAGAACCATGGGAGCCGAATCTTACCACGCTTGTCGACTTCCATGGAAAATGGGAAAAACTCATCGACAAAAAGACACCGTTACCGACACCGCAACCTTCCGATCTGGACAAGCCGAAAGCTCGACGTGACAAGTGGAAGGTAGGGGCCTACGAACCGGCCGGCTATTCTCAGCACGGCGTCTACCGGGCCTTTCCAGACTGCCGTATGCGCACCAATACACATCCGGAGTTCTGTCCGGCTTGTCGCCTGGGACTGACCAAACTAATTAAATTCTATACAGGAGAGTAGTACAGAATCTGACAAAACGTTAGCCAGTAAGACAATAGAGGCAGACGTCCTTGCCGGTCCGATGAAGCCATCAAGCTGTGAACCGGGGAGGATGTCTGCCTCTTATTCCTTACTGTCGGTATCCGATCAGACTTTTTATCTCATGGTAATATCGCTGAGAATATCATCTGGCTTTTGTCCTATTTATATCGGAAGTAAGAACTGTGTGTGAAACATTTGAAAGCTGCTGTCACTGCCTTCATACACCGATGTGTTGTAAGTGGCTTGTAATGTGCGGTTTATACAGAATGTTAAAAATGACAGCAACTGAAGATGAAAACAGATTAGGGGCTGGTGAGTATGTTCTAAAAATCTACGTTGACATATCGGTACTTTTAAAGCCGTCATCTCTTTGCAGCAAATTCAACTTCTCTTTCAGTCGTATGGTCTGCTATGTTCTTTCAAAAAAGAAGCCGAATCCGATCAGCTGAAAATCAAAGATTCACCAAAGATATTTTTATGAATTCATCCGATGAAGGTGTATTTCTCCATAGTCTCCTCGGGGGACTGTACCAGCGACAAGCAAAGACTTAATGGAGGATTCAATCATTTATATATAGGACACCGATAATTTAGAATTAAAGTGTCTATGTCCGGTTTCTGACAGGATTATAGCCTGGGATGGTCATGGATCTTGCATCCTCGAAGTCTGACCGGAAACGTTATCTGCAGCTCTGTAAAGTCGGCTTTGGTAGCATGTGCATTTACACTGAATCCTAATGTGATGTTCCGCAGCTTCGGAAAGTGATAGAAAACACCGACCTGCTCATGATAAGGCTTTTCCAGCCCGTTATGTGATTTGTAACCCATGTGTCGGTAAAGATAGTAACCCAAGCTGATTCGGGCAGACAGATTCCCGTAAAAAGTTTCGTGGCGCGCTTCGATGCTGACTGACCACGGACTGTGTTTTTCTCCAGTATATCCGTTCGTCTTATCGAGTTGTGCAACTCGGTTGGCATAATCTCCATAGAAGATGCCGAAGCCAAGTCCAGATGCCCAACGTCGTGTATAACGATAGAGCAGATGGGCATGGAGAGAATAGGCACCATAGAATGCGAAGCGCTCTTTCCGGTAGTCGGGTTGCCCCTGTGGCGTGTTGAATTGTGTCTGCAGCCATTCTTCAAGCAGCGTTTTCCCACCTATCCCCAATGTAAATTCCATGAACCAATACTTCAGGAACGGTTCTGTGGCAGCCGTATTTCGTCTGGTGGTAATCTTTCCCGCTTGTCCTTCAGGTTCATACACAATACCAACGAATGGTCCCAGATAGTTCGCTCCTTTGTTCGGCCGTGCCATTGCTCCATTGCTGTGATGAGCAAAGTCCATTCCACCTTTTATGCACCATTCCTTTGCGAACTTATATTGTCCGTATAGTCCTGCGGTGAAGAAGATGTTCAGGTGAGAGCCGATATACTCGTTGTCTATATCGTTCTGCTGGTTATATTTTAAAGCCGTGTAGCCGATGCCCGTACCAAGATAATAGCCCCATTGCCAGCGACGACTACGATAGAGAGGACGGTTGAAGGTACTATAGAGTGTCAGAATGTTTCCTAACTTACTGGTGTAGTCGACAGGGCGGGCTTCTCCCCATGGTTCATCACGGTGCATGGTTGTCCCATGGTTAAGGTTGTAGCGCAACCCGACAGAAAATGTTGGATAATTATATTCCGAGGCAAAGTCGTTCCCTGTCGGCGTAATATTCACTTGCATTGTCATGGCGTGCGTCTCCTTCGTCTTTGTCCAGATACGGGGTTCTTTGTCCAGCGTGAGTGTCTGGGCAGGGGTATAACGTATCTCTATACCTGTTTTCTGTATAGTGACAGAGTCGGTGACATCAGCGGTGGCCGGTACAGATGCAAAGAATAATGCGGCAAGTAGAGTAGGGGGCATCATGGAGGTGACTATTGTCAGAACATCTTGATTCTGTAGCCCAAAGTAACCTCAAACACATTGTTACGGGCATTCCGCATCAGTACTTTCGCCTCACGGCTGCGTGCCAGCTTTCTGAAATAGAAGTTATAGCGTGCCTCCAGCTGCCACTGCTTCCACTCGTAGCTGATACCAAACGGAAAGGCCAGGTCGCCACTGTGAATGTCGCCTTTGATATCTTTGTCAGCACCGTGTTTCAACTTTGCATGCGCACTTACAATATAGCCCATGTGCAGACCGGTCGTAAAACTCCAGGGCAGGTCGGTCCATGGATACCAGCGTACCAGGTAGTTCGTGTTGATATAATCCAACTTGAAGTCATATGGTCCTTTTTCCTGAACAACAGTATTACCTGAGGCATCCTTCGTGTTCAGGTAACGGTAGACACCAGAAGATCCCTGCCGACTGTACTGCATTTCCACATCAACGGCGAGATTCTTTGCCACGAAGACCTCAACATAGGCTCCAGCTACCGCACCTAACTTGATGTTTCCGTTAATACCCGGCAGATTGGACAAATTCAATCCCACCTTTGGAGCAATATAAATATCCCACAACGTATGTTCACCGGATGGTCTGGTGTCTTGCACAATGGCTTCTTTCACATCCTGACAGCTTTTCTTTACAGCTTGTCCAATACGCTTCGTGTTGTTCTTGTTGAACAACTGGGCCTGGCTGGTTGACAGTGTTCCCAGAAGGACGGCTGCAATCAATAGGATTCGTTTCATGCTTGATTTTCTTTTTCTGCTGCAAATTTACATAAAAACTGTGATTTATAAGCCAGTTGGATAAAGAAAGTGTTTTTCTTTAGAGGAAAGATAATGAGACTTCTTCTATTACTTGATACATTGCACCGTTTTCCTTATGAGATGAATCTCTCGGGGCAATTTTTCGGCTTATATTCTCTTTATATTCTCTTTTTGCTACACTAACCAACTATATTTCGATATTTCGGTCAGATTACTTTTACTTATCAAAGTTTTTAATTAACTTTGTAGCCGCTTAAAAAACAAAACTATAGGACCAAGGTAATATCTGCGAACGAATTTATCAGCCTGCCCGAAGTCAACAGAAAGGGGCATAAGAGATGCCTTGACAGATGAAGATTGTCTTTGCATATTCGTTCCAAAGCGGAGAACCCGTGATAGTTTTTCTGTCTGTGAGCTTGATTCCGGCCTGCAGGGAGGAGAGAGTATATCCTATCCTGGCAGCTGTTCCGCATCGTTCTTAAGACAGATGATTTCTCGTGTTCTCCTTTATTGTCAGCAATATGTCCTTTTCTGTTCATATCTTGTCAATACCATATAAGGTAAGTTATATAGATTCTACAGGGTCAGTCTGTTCCGTGAAATCAGTCGGGGCTTTGTCTCCTTTTATTTCATGCAGCATCGATTTTTCTTTCAGCCGCATACCCGATTGTACACTTTCAGAACAGAATCAGTTTGCCTAAAAGATGAAAATCAAAAGATTTGTTCAGGACCAACCTGAACAAATACACAGAACTTACATCTATATTCATTTAAAAATTTCTAATTATGAAAAAACAAGTAACCTGGATCTGGACCATGCTGTGCATACTTTTGCTTGCAGCCTGTGAGAAACCAGTATTGGAAAATTATGACGGCGTGAAGCCTACAGGTAAATCCAAAAGCAAGTCAACAAGAATTGTGAGGATCCATCCTACTGAGCTGGTTGTCGAAACAATGGAAACGCCGATGGATGCCAAGGGGCAACCTTTAAGCAGAGCTGACAAAGTTGACAAAAAGAGACTTTACGCTGTCAATGTCTATGAAAAGAAGCCTGGTGAGGAAAAGTACCAGATGTACGCCTACGGTCTGTTTACCCTCCAGTCGAAGATATCCATAAAAATGAATGAAAAGAATCTCTACAAGGTGGAATGTCTGATAGTCGAGGAGAATCCAGGAAGACTCTATATGGGTAAGGATGGCTACGATGTCCCATTTTTACATGGGACAAAGGAACTGACAAAGGCCTCTAACTCCTTTGTCTATTCTAAAGAGGAAAACTTAAGTGAAATAAAGAAAGGAGATACGAAGATTGAAGATGGGCGGATAGTCCATTATCCCCGTTTGGTCAAGCTCTATGGCAGTATTGATGACTTCAGCCCAAAGGCGAAGACAGACCTGACACTTGATATGAAGCGTACAGTATTCGGTCTGCATTTCAAGGTTGCACCACCAGAGGAGGGAACACTGGTGATTAATTATGTTGGCTGGCGCATCAGTCTGGGAAAAGACAGCCCTATCTACGACGATGCATCACCCTATTCTTTCAACAATATAGAAAATGCCTGCCAGCCAGATCACCAGGCTACATTAGAAGTAAAAATTGCGTGGACAAAGGATGATGGGACTTCTGAAAAAGTCACCAAGAAGTTAGTCGTGAAGCGTAATATTATGACGGTCGTTGATATCAAGGTAGAAGGCCCTAAGGGAAGAGGTATCTTATTTAAGGAAGAGTCAGGAGAAATGAAGACGGAGAATGTCGACTGGCACATATCGATGTAATCTGCAATGGAGCTTTTTGCCAGGGTCACGGTTCCAATCTGCACAGCAGATTGGAACCGTGACCCTGCAAGAAACCCATAGAAGAGACTTCTAAAGTCTGCCGAACTTCAAACATTTGGATAAAACGTACCACATACGACCTCTACTACTTTCGGGGTTGCAGGCAGTCAGCCATCAAGGATTGTCGAATGAACCAATATTCTTATGAAAACAATGGGAGGAGACCTTGATAACAAACTAAGGTCTCCTCTTTCTGTACCTCTTGTAAGCCTACAGAGACGACCTACAGTTCTTCTGGTTAACCCCCTCAAGGGTGATGTTTTCCGAGGTGAACAAGTTCTGCTGCATGGCAGCACTCAAGTATCCCTTGTCACCAAGTATCATGCTGTCATGATATTCCCACTAAATGTCCTTGAGATAGTGGATGTCATGCACATTGACTGCGGTCAGATCATAGGAACGTATGACACCTGTTATGCTACAAAGTGCATGAAGTTTGTAGCCGTAGTAGTGCATGTTCTGCGAAGCACAATAGCACCAGGATGGCGCATGCTCTATATCAGTCTTCCCCATCGAGCATCTTTGGGCACGTGCATTTTGGCACACCTTCACAGGCTTGGAGTCAATGCTGAATACAAACGCTCCGCCGTCAATGGTCTTTACTATGGACTTACGGATATTCTCACCAAGCAGACGGGTCAGCTTCCTGCGCTGATTGAACTGCCGATGGCTAATTAGATGAGAAATAGCATCAGGACACTTGCGGCCCAGACGTGTAAAGAGATGGTTCTCGCTGTCGATACCGAATGCTTCTGCAGTGATGGAAAGTGCAACAACAACCTCCAGGTCGGAGAATGTGGGAACGACACCACGGCGAGGGACATTTCCTCTCTCGTTTACTTGATTTCCTGCATATTGCTTGCAGATTTCAAGAACTTTTCGGAACTTTGCAATGAAGTTGTATATAGCAATGATAATAGTACTTGGTTGATTAGTTGCCTCTAAGTTGCTAAAAATCAATTACATGTGCAATTTTTTCATTATAAAGATCTTATGAAATTAATTCATCCACCGGGTAGTTATATATAAAATTCATAGATGTGAATTCCATTTTATTTTTTATTGTTCTATTATGCAAGAATATGATTACTTAATTGTTGGTGCAGGGCTTTATGGAGCTACATTTGCTCATTTTGCAAGGAAACAGGGAAAAAAGTGTTTAGTTATAGATAAACGGTTACAGCTTGGAGGTAATCTTTATTGTGAGTGCGTTGAAGGCATTAACGTTCACAAGTATGGAGCACATATTTTTCATACAAACTCAAAAAGAGTATGGGACTTCGTGAACTCTTTAGTTGAGTTTAATCGTTATACGAATTCACCTGTTGCCAATTATAAAGGACGGCTTTACAACCTGCCATTTAATATGAACACCTTTTATCAGATGTGGGGCGTTCGTACACCTGCTGAGGCACAGGCTAAACTAAATGAACAGCGTGCTAAGGCAATTGAAAGAATACAAGCTGAGCATATTAATGAGCCGAGGAATCTTGAAGAACAAGCATTATTACTTATAGGTGAGGATATTTATGAAAGATTGATTAAGGGTTATACCGAAAAACAATGGGGAAGAAAATGTACAGAACTACCAGCCTTTATTATTAAACGCCTTCCAGTACGACTTGTCTTTGATAATAATTACTTTAATGATAAGTATCAGGGAATCCCAGTGGGAGGATATAATAAGTTAATAGAGGCTTTGCTTGATGGAGTAGACACGATAACTGATGTGGATTTTTTTGATTGTAAACACACCTTTGATCATGTCTCTGAAAATCATCATGTTCAAGGCTATAATCTTGATATTCAGTGTAACCAGCTTGTATTTACAGGTAAGATTGATGAATATTTCGGTTATCGTTTAGGAAAATTGGATTATCGTACGGTTCGATTCGAGCATGAAACACTTGATATGCCAAATTATCAAGGAAATGCTGTTGTGAATTATACAGAAGCCTCTGTTCCTTATACTCGTATTATTGAACATAAGCATTTTGAGTCATTTGGACAGACTGTATATGAAAATCCAAAAACAGTAATCTCACGTGAATACTCTACAGAATGGAAGGAGGGTATGGAGCCATATTATCCTGTAAATGATGATAAAAACAATCAACTTGCACAGCGGTATCGAAAATTGGCATCCAACGAGCCCTCTGTTATCTTTGGCGGTCGCCTTGCAGATTATAAGTATTATGATATGGCTCCAATTGTAGAATGTGTGATGGGGATATTTAAGGTTGAAAGATAGTTTGAAACAATACCCCCCTGATATGGACTATACTCGGGTTGTATACATATGATAAATGAAATTCAACGTGTAAATTGGATTGATTGGTCAAAGGTCTTTGCTATTTATTTAGTAGCATTAGGGCATCTTTTGAATGAAAATGGAATGGAGGGATATATGCATAATTTTATATATCTCTTTCACATGCCATTTTTCTTTTTCATATCGGGCTATCTTTTCAAAATAAAAGAAGATAACTTCAGGCCTTTCCTTAAGCAGTCTTTTAAATCTTTAATAATCCCATATATATTATTAAACTTAATAGGTAATGCTTTCTTGAGTCCTACATGGTATCTTTCAAGGCAATGGCCGGTAGAACAATTATTTTATTTTTTAACAGCAGATTGTCATGGAGAACCTGGTCCTACATGGTTTCTTGTATGTTTACTTTGGGTACGACTTCTATCTTTCTATATAGTGCGTTTAAGCAATCTAAGCAAAGCAATAATTATTATATTTAGTATATTATTTGCTTATAATTTCCCTTACCACTTATATTGGCGATTTGACTCGGCTTTGATGGCACTTCCTTTTTTTATTGCTGGATTTATGTTAAAGAATAAAACTTTTAATAATATTTTCGAGAAGGGGGGTATTCTATTTTTATGTATAACAATAGTATCAGCATACTTTATGGGAGATACTAATGTCTATTTAAGATCATTTGGTAATTACTCATTACTTTATTATCCTTGTGCATTTTCAGGAATATTTATGCTTATTAGTTTTTGTTCGTTGTTAAATCGATATAATATAATGATTATAAGAACGCTTTCATCTGGAACAATACTTATTATGGCACTTCATGGTATTGTATTTCTCTATGTTAAGACATTCTTGAAACACTTATCTCTTGATTATGTCCTTATGACTACTCCTGGGAAATTTATGCTATCTCTAATAGCTCTCTTATTCTTATATTATCCAATAATATGGCTTCAAAATCATTATCCTATAGTGATGGGAGGTAGAGGAAAATATGGAAGGAAATAATAAGACTATTGCTAAAAACACTTTAATGTTGTATGTCAGATCTATTCTTATGATGGGAATAGGTCTATATACCTCACGTGTTATTCTCCGTACATTAGGAGTTACTGATTTTGGAATTTATAATGCTGTTGGAGGTGTTATAGCAATGTTTGGATTTATTTCTTCTTCATTAAGCAATGCAACATCTAGATTTATAACAATTGCTATTGGGCAAGGAGACCAAAATCACACAAATCTTACTTTTGGAAATATAAAAGTAATTTATTATGCTCTTTGTGTTCTAATTGTATTCTTAGCTGAGACTATAGGTTTATGGTTCTTGTATAATAAGATGATTATCCCTGCAGATCGAATGAGTGCGGCATTTTGGGTTTTCCAATATTCAATTTTGTCAGCAGTCTTTGGATTTATATGTATACCTTATAATTCTGCTATTATCGCACATGAGCGTATGTCGACTTTTGCATACATATCTTTGCTTGATGCAATCTTAAAACTACTTATTTGTTATTCCCTTCTAATAATACCTTATGACAAATTAATTATATATGCAACATTATTCTTTTTGGTTGAAGTTATAGATAGGATTATCTATGCTGGCTATTGTAGTAAGCATTTCGAAGAAGTACATGCTCCTGCAAAAATAGACAAAAAGCAATTAACAGAAATTCTCAAGATTTCTGGATGGAGTTTAAGTGGTAACTTATTTTGGATTTTAAATACCCAGGGTATTAATTTAGTTCTAAACGTTTTTTTTGGTCCTGTTGTCAACGCTGCCCGTGGTATTGCTATGCAGGTACAAGGTGTAATGGGACAATTCGTAACCAATTTTCAAACTGCTATAAATCCTCAAATAACAAAATCTTATGCGAATGAAGAACATAGCAGAATGCACTCCTTACTCCATTTAAGTAGTAAGTTCTCCTATTTTTTGATGCTTTTAATGAGCATGCCTGTCTTAATTGAGGCTCCTATAATACTTAAGTGGTGGTTAGGTACGGTTCCTGATAATACTGTTATTTACCTAAGAATAATTTTAGTTTACTCAGTCTTTTCGACTTTGACGAACCCTCTTTGGATTTCAGTTTTAGCAACAGGTAAATTGAAGAAATACCAAATTTGGGATAACTTTGTCCAAGCAACAGTTTTACCAGCTTCATATATAGCATTTAAATATTTTCATTTACACTCATACTGGGCTTTCCTAATACTTTTATTTACAGAGATTATTGAAATCATTATACGTGCATGGATTGTATTACCACTGATTAATCATAAGTATCTTACTTATGCCCGAGAAATCTTTGTGCCGTTAATATCAGTAACTTTTATTGCACCTATATTGCCTATACTTTTATATAGATTTTTGGATGAAGATAAAATAATTAATTTTTTCATAATAAGCTCGGTATCAGTTTTTAGTTCATTATTAGCCATATGGTCGTTGGGATTAAGAAGACAAGAGAGGTATAATTTTATAAAGATAGTTAGAACGAAATTGTTTAAAAAAAAATTTGTATGTCTCCTAAAATTTTAGCATTATATTTACCCCAGTATTTTCCTTTCCGTGAAAACGATGAGTGGTGGGGGAAGGGATTTACAGAATGGACAAATGTTGGTAAAGCAAAACCTCTATGGCGAGGGCATTACCAGCCTAAGGTCCCTGCTGACTTAGGATATTATGATTTGCGTGTACCTGAAGTTCGAGAACAGCAGGCAAAGTTGGCTAGAGAAGCTGGTGTCACGGGATTTCTCTATTGGCATTACTGGTTTGGTAATGGGAAGCGTTTAATGGAGCGGGTTTTCCAAGAGGTATTAGAGAGTGGGAAACCAGATTTTCCTTTTGCTTTAGCTTGGGCGAATCATTCTTGGGATAAAAAAGACTGGGAAGGCGATCGATTACATGATATTATGCTCATGGAACAGACATATCCAGGAGAGGAAGATGCACGGAAACATTTTGATTTCCTTCTTAAGGCGTTTAAGGATGATAGATATATAAAGATTGATGGCAGTCCACTTTTCTATATTTTTAAACCAGAAGATGTTCCATCTACGTATTTAACTTGGTTCAGACAATGGGCAAAGGAAGCTGGCTTTAAAGGTTTGTATTTAGTCGCAAATGCATGGGGGCAGAATTCCGTAAAACATTATCGGGATATGGGCTATCAAGCTGTAATAGAGAATAATATGCTTGATTTACTCCAAATGAAATACGCACAAATGTCTAAGTTGAAGGAGATATTATATCGCTCTTATAGAAGGATTAAGCAGGGGCTTTTAGGTATGTCGAGAGGAGCTATGGATTATGGTGAATTTGTTCATAATGTCGTTACAGATGATTGTAAAAATAGATTTATCATACCAGAAATCTTCCCTAATTGGGATCATAGCCCAAGAAGTGGTCGAGCTGCTACAGCGATATTCTATAATGAAGATCCTAACTTTTTCTATGAAATGGCGTGTGATGCATTGAATGCTATAAAAGATAAACCTGAAGAAGGACAGATAATTATTTTGAAATCATGGAATGAATGGGGGGAAGGCAATTATATGGAACCCGATTTAAAGTATGGACACGGATTTATTAAGGCTTTAAGAAAAGCAGTAGATGAATTTAAGTAGTATTTGTGCTTAAAGGAGAGTGGTTATGGGGTGCGCAATTTCTGTTATAGTTCCTATATACAAGGCAGAGGATTATTTGCATAAATGCATTGACGGAATTCTGTCACAAACGTTTAATAACTTCCAATTAATCTTGGTCGATGATGGTAGTCCTGATAATTCTGGAAAAATTTGTGATGACTATGCAACCAATGATTCTCGAATAGAAGTAATTCATAAGAAGAATGGGGGATTGACATCCGCACGCAAATGTGGTGTAGAGCATGCTAAGGGAGTATATTCTATTCAGATAGATCCTGATGATTGGGTGGAATCTACATTATTAGAAGATTTGTATAATAAAGCAGTTCAAGAGAAAGCTGACATGGTTATCTGCGATTTTTGGGAACATTGTGACGGAAAAAGAGAATACTCTTGTCAGGAGCCAAAAAGCTTAAATCATGCTGAAGTAATGAAAGAAATGTTTTCCACACTAAAAGGAACAATGTGGAATAAGCTTATTAAAACTTCTTGTTATAAAGGTTGCAATATTCAATTCTATGAAGATTTAGTTCTAATAGAGGATTTATTTTTAATGTTCCAATTCCTTCTGCATCCTCTAAAAATTGCTTACGTACATAAGGCATTATATCACTATGAACGAAATACAAATCCAAACAGTCTAACGATGGCTCATGGAGAACGTTTTAGGGGATATGCAGATAGCATATGCAGGCATTTTAGGGAATTACTAAAGCCATATCCTGAGTTCTGGGATTTATGGGTTGAAAAGGAAATGCCTTGGATTGCGTATTTAGCTTTATATTATGGAGCCTTTAATAGAAAGCGTTTTCAGCAAGATTTTTTTTATTTGTATGAACTACCTGTTTCTAATTTGAATCAGAGATTAGTTAGACTTGGGCTGAAACACTATTTATTTGCTCGTATGTTGATGATAGTTCGTAGGTTGGGGTCTATTGTAAGGTTATTTATGGGTGAACCCCATTAATAGTCATCTTGCCATTTCATGCGTAAATATAATTAGCATACGGTAAAATTATTTATGATATAATAATTAAAAATAATATTTTTGTCGATACAAGGACTGTTATCTTAAAAGAAATATTTGAAAATGTTATTCTGATGGATGTACAGAAGTGATTATATTTTTGTGGTCCTATCAGAATTAAATATTATCATTTTTTGAATAATAGATTTATTGGTTAGCTTAATATATTGGACCAATTGAGGAACTATTTAAGAATATAATCGTTTATATTTTGAAAATTAATGAGATTATCTATCATTATCCCTATGTACAATGCAGAGAACTACATTGAGAGATGTGTTAACTCTGTTTATCGTCAAGGTTTAAGCCTTTCTGATTTTGAAGTAATTATTATCAATGATGGTTCAACTGATAATTCTGCTAAGATTGTAGGTGTGCTATGCCAGGCATATACTAATCTTTTTTTATTAAATAAAAGAAATGGGGGACAAGGGGCGGCTCGCAATATAGGTATCGAAAAGGCAAAAGGCGATTATTTAATGTTTATAGATTCTGACGATTATTTACTCGATAATCAAATAAATGATTGCCTGTTAAAAGCAGAGGAGAACCATATAGACGTTTGTTGTATGGGCATACGACGTATGCTGCCTTCAGGCAAAGCAGCGTTATTTATCAAGCCCAGTTTTCGAGAAGATGTGGTTTATTCTGGTACTTGGTTACTGCTACATTATTATTTCCCATCATCTGCATGTGCGCATTTTTTTAGAAGGGAGTTTCTTTGTCAATCAGGTTTGCGCTTTCAAACGAAGATCATGCATGAAGATGTTGATTTTCAGTTAAAGTTATTCTCCTTTATTAATCGTTTCATGTTCTGTAATAAAGAGGTTTATGTCTATGAATATAACCCCAACTCCACAGATCGTTTAATGAATATAGAGAAACAGAAACGATCCTTGTGGTCAAGAATGCAAATATGTGTTGACTTGAGAGAGTTTAGTCAAAATGAACGTATCGATAGGTCATTGGCTTTATATTATGAAAGGGTTTCTAACTCTCAAATGCTTGCAGTTGTTTTACAACTGTGGCGTAATCATACTATAGATAAACAGTTTAAAAAGTATCTTATAGAGGAATCATATCATAGAGGTTTACTTCCTATAAGCGGAAGATGTTTCTCTTGGAAATCTAATATTCTAAAAATAATAGTTAATATTATTCTTTATTTCAAGTTAATCAAATAATTATAATCTCTGTTCTCAATTGAAGGATTCTTTTATACCGGAGGAATTACTTTAAAGATGATTTTATTGATATGAAGAGGAAAATAGCATATATTATTAATGGTTTGTGGAATTCTGCTGGTATGGAAAGAGTTTTCACCGTACGAGCAAATTATCTCTGCAGATATTTTGATATTACTTTTATTACGAAAGGACAAGGAGAGAAGCCCGATTACTTTACGTTAGATAAGAGTATCCATAGAATAGATATTCCTGATAAGGCCTCTTATGAAGATATGCTTCGTAAAATCTTATTAGAGGAGAAATATGATATTACGGTGGCAACGGGGGGAGTAGAATCTCATTATTTGTATAAGATAAAAGATGGAAGTAAGAAGGTTTATGAATTTCATTTTTCTTATGAAATGTCTAACATATGGAAGCAACATATAAAGAGTCCTATAAAACGTTTCTTTGCTATTCAATATCAAAAGTTTGGTCGAATTTATGTTGCAAGCCATTATGACAAAGTGGTTGTGTTAAGTAAAGCAGATTGTCAGAAGTGGAGACGTTGGATACCAAAAGCTACTTATATTTATAATCCTTCTACAATTACATGTAAGCAAATAGCTACATGTGAAAGTCGTACCGTAGTTTCTGTTGGTCGATTAAATTTTCAAAAGGGGTATGATTATCTCATAGATGTATGGAAGATAGTCTTTCAACATTTTCCTGAATGGACGCTTGATATATATGGTGATGGGGAGTTAAGGATGGAGCTGCAAAATAAAATAAATGAAAATGGTTTGTCTGATGTTGTTAATTTGAGAGGAGTTACAAATGATATTGTAGATGCATACCATGATCATTCTGTTTACGTAATGAGTTCTCGTACGGAAGGATTCCCACTTGTTCTTATTGAGGCAGGCATATGTGGTTTACCGATTGTAGCATATGATTGTCCAAGTGGTCCTAATGAGATTGTTGTGCATGGTGAAAATGGATTCTTAGTTAGTCCTGTTGGAAATGTAAAGTCGATGGCTGATTATCGTATGCGCCTAATGTCTGATAAAAAATTACGACAGCAGATGGGACACAAGTCTGTAGAGTTATCCAAAAGATTCCAATTAGAAAATATTGCGCAGGAGTGGATCCAACTTTATAATCAGCTATTGAATTCCTAAGAGTTTTATAAAAAGGATCGTTAAACTATGATGATTATATGATAGAACTTTCTATATTGATTCCAGCCTATAATGCAGAACGTTGGCTTCCACGGTGTTTGAATTCTATTTTAGACCAAATAGAAGATGGAGTCGAGATAATCATCGTAGATGATGGTTCAAAGGACGAAACATTACAATGTGCTCGTGGATTCACTGAGAAATGTGATGGTATAAAAGTGTTCAGTAAAAAAAATGAAGGTGTTGGAGCTGCTCGTAATTTTCTTTTAGATAAAGCTGAAGGAGAGTTTATTTGGTTTATAGACTCAGATGATTATATTGTTGAAGGTTGTTTATCTTTGATATTGAGTAGGCTCTCAGAGTCAATCGATTTATTGAGTGTGGCTTATAATGATGTACATCTAAAGCCTTTTGATGGATCTGGGCTTGAATTTATTAAGAATCGATTGATAAATGGTTATCTGTGGTCAAAGATCATTAGACGTCAGGTGATCAATGATGCTAATATCCGTTTCGATAGTGAGAGATATTCGCAAGAAGACTGGTTCTTCTTGATGCGTGTGTATCCTTTGCTGAATTACGTTCGACAGATTCCTCTAAAAGTTTATATTTATTCTGATGATAATGAACAATCAGTTATGCGAGAAGTTGGGATGGAACATAAAAGGAAGCTTGTTGCGGATTCTCGTGAAACAATTTGTAATTTTAAGTCTTTACTTGATGGTATACGTAAAGAACCATATGCGCATGATTATGAACAATGGATGAACTTTTCGGCTGCAGGCTACCTTTACAGTTTATTTCCACTTGATTATTCTATTGTGGAAATCAGGTGTGATCTTGATATCTTCAGAGAAAGAGGAGTCTATCCTGTTGGTAAAACAGGAATAAGAAAGTTTGATTTATTTTTGACCGTAGTAAATCATGAATGGCTTTATCTTATGTTGATTCGATTATATAGGTTATTCAAATAATATTTAGTTAGGGAGGCATTAAAATATTTCAATGTATGTTTTTAATTTTCTTGTATATAATAATATCTACAATTATTTTTTATTTGTCTAATAATAGACGTAATATCAGCAGCCCATGGCTTATGGGGATTTTGTTGTTATTGGCATTAGTTGTAGGATTAGGGGATATGTTAGGTGGTTATGATCGTTATATTTATTGTGACCTATTTGATTCAAATGCTGATAGAATTCGTGCAGGTGGACCTTTTTTAAATTCAAATAGTCCACTTATGGGATATCGTAAGGAAATGTCATATGTAATATGGAATTGTTTAATAGCTTACATCACCCCTAATCGATATATATACATTCTTATAACAACACTTTTTGTCTACACACTTCTATTCTATTCTCTTCGAGATATTTTCAAGAGATATCCTATTTCTGTTTTGATTTTCATGGGTCTCTGGTTTTTTTTTACATTTACTTATCTGCGTCAAGTAATGGCTACCAGCTGTGCTTGGTTGTCTTATCGATATATTGTAAAAAAGAAGTTCGTTCCTTTTTTGATACTTTGGTTTGTTGCCTATGAGTTTCATAATTCTGCTATTATATTTTTTATTTTTTATTTTATACCCAAAAAGAAATGGTCGAAAAAAACTATTATTATAGTCTTAATCCTTTTCTTTATAGTAGGTGTCTCTGGTCTACCAATGTCAGTCTATCATCTTTATGACGATGCTTTAGATGCACAAAGAGCCTCTAGTTATGCTGTTGATTATCCAGGTATCCGATTTGATTATGTTCTTGAAGTGATTGTTATGGTGTATCTTATTCTTTCTCGTTATCGAGAAATTCCTGAAGACAGAGAGAAACTTGTATATCTGAATGCAGCATTGATGTTTTGCATTATCCTGCTTACTTTCCTTCATTCTTCTAATGCTGGTCGACAAAGTTGGTATTATATGTTAGGTATTATATATATACTTTCTTTCTTGTCTTCAAGAAGAAAAAGTATAGATAATTATATAAAAATCGTGTATATTTTGATTTCAGTACTTTATTTCCGTATCGTCTTTGGATGGGGGATACTTTTAAGTCCTTATAAATCTTTTTTAACGAATGGGCATCGTGCAGATGATCCTATTTATTTAAAATTTGAATACGATGATAGATATGATAGTGATAAGTTCTATAGACCTGCATTTGATATCTACGTACCAAAATAAAAGATTATATACGGTCGTTTTTTCTAAGTATATGCTATAGTAGTTATTCATTTTTTATTTATGGGGAAATATAACTTCAAATATTCTGTTGCTATTCGAACCGTCGGGAAGGCAGGAGAAAAATATATCCAAGAGTTAGAATCACTTCATGCACAGACGATAAAGCCAGAACACATTTATGTACATCTTGCTCATGGCTTTGAGCGTCCGAAAGAGCAAGTAGGTATGGAGGAGTATATTGATACTACAAAGGGATTGGTGCATCAAAGAGCTGCTGCGAATATTGTAGAAGAGGAATATGTACTGATAATAGACGATGATGTCTTTTTCCCAGAAGATGCAGTCGAGAGAATGTATAATGCTCTACAAGTTTATGGTGCTGATGGTATTGCACCTGATACGTTCCCTTCTCAGAACATGAGATGCTTTTCGAAGTTAGGTGCATATATGACAAATACTGTTATAGGGCGGAAGAATGATGGGTGGGCTATTCGTATTCGACGTTCTGGAGCCTTCTCTTTTAATAAAGAGCCAGAGAAAGGGGCGATTTATCCTACTGAGAGTGCTGCTGGAACAGCAGTCTTTATGAAGACCTCTGTTTGGAAGGCGATTCATTATGAACAGGAAGTGTGGATTGATCAATTTCCTGCTGGTACGTTTGGTGAAGACCAGTTGATGTATCAAAAGATAACAGAGAATGGCTACAAACTATTGTTGTGGTATGATTCAGGTGTGTTGCATCTTGATGCGAATACAAATAAAGCCAGTCAGAAGACGTATGACAAGATTTATTATCGTGCGATGGCTCAATATCTGACGTGGTATCGATGTGTCTATGACTTGCCGCGAAATACGAAAGCGAATAAGATAAAGGATTGCTTGGCTTATGACTATCGTTTGGTTTTGAGCTGTGGCGTACGCTTAGTTTACTCTCTATTGCATTGTTCGCCGAGATTCCTAACTGCACATATAAAGGGGAACATTGATGCAAAGAAGTTTGTTCATAGCGAAGCCTATCAGAATCTTCCTCCCTTTGTGTTTGAGAAGAAATAGCGTATGGAAACTCCGAAAGTAAGTATTGTTGTTCCGATTTATAATGCAGAGCAATATCTGCAGAAATGTATAGATTCCCTTCTTCGGCAGGGCTTAAAAGATTATGAGTTGCTGTTGGTGAACGATGGGAGCACAGATAGCTCGTTATCCATTTGTCAGTCGTATGCTGACCAATATGATCATATAAAGATTTTGAATCAAATCAATTCGGGAGTATGTGCAGCGCGTAATTTCGGAATACAAAGTGCTTCTGGTGAATGGATTGTTTTAGTTGATTCAGACGACTATTTGCTTGATAATGGGTTGGCGACCGTAATCTCGTCGGTAGGTGACCTTAGTAATTATGATGTCATACAATACAAAAGTAGTTATGACTTTTGGGAAAAGAAACCTTTTTCAAAAGATGTTACTTTTCGAGGGGGCGGACACGACTTAATCAAACAGACGGGCTTTGTGTCTTTTTGTTGGCTATGTCTGTATAGAAAAGAATTCCTTCAGAAGAATCAAATAGCTTTTAATGATAAATATATTGTTGGCGAAGATCAGTTGTTTGTGGCTAATGTGTTTCTTCATAATCCTCGGACAGCTGCGGTTGATACTGATATCTATCGATATGTAGTGCATGAAAATAGTGCGACAACGAAGCGTGACGTAATGCATACAAAGCGATGTGTTGATGACTATTTGAATTCTTTTCATGATATTATGTTATTTGCGAAAGAATTGGTTACAGATATGGATACGCAGAATGCGATGTGCAAAGCTTTGGAAAGTAAAAAGATGTTTGGCTTTACTCGTATATTGTCTGCTGATTATGATTACCATTCGTTCTGTAATATTCGTAAATTGGCAGTCCAATATCATTTTTTACCGTTGAAATGTTCGAATGAGAGTTTAAAGAATCGTATAGTTACGAAGCTGATGAATATGTCTATAAGATATTATGTTTGTTACAAACCTGCGAGTTGGCTCTTTAATGTTATTATCTCTAACTATATATTGCCGAAACTTAGACTTAGATTGAAAAATGGGAAATAAGCTTATTACTATTGTTACGCCCACGTATAATCGTGTAGACAAACTCCCGTTACTGTATGAAAGTCTATGTCGTCAAACTTCAATGAATTTCCTTTGGCTTTGTATTGATGATGGAAGTACAGATAATACAGAAGAACTGATTTCTGCATATATCCAAAAACAGAAAGTTTCGGAGTTACCATTCTCTATTCAGTATATCAAAAAAGAAAATGGTGGAAAACATTCAGCCTTGAATGTTGCTTTTAAGGAGGTTCAGACCGAACTTCTTTTTATTGTCGATTCAGATGATGTTCTGACTTCAGATGCTATTGCTACCATTAACGAGGACTGGAAGCAAATTAGTAATCGTAATAATATTTGTGGTATAGGTTATCTTCGCGGATATTCTGTTAATCGACGTATAGGAGATGCTTATACAGAAAACCGTGCTATAAGTAATTTCATTGTAGAACGTTATAATAAAGGCGTAGACGGAGATAAAGCTGAAGTTTGGGTCACAGATAAATTGCGCAGTTTTCAGTACCCAGAAGTAGAAGGTGAAAGATTTATCTCAGAATCGGTTGCATGGATATGGTTAGCTGAGCAATATGATATGTTTTTTGTGAACAAGATTATTTATATCACAGAATATCTCACTGGTGGCTTGTCAGATGCGGGGAGAGTATTGCGTTTCAAATGTCCTAATTTAATGATGTACGGATCGTTGATGACGATGTCAAAGAGATTCTCTTTAAAAATAAGAATAAAAGAAACATTGTTATATATTGTTTATTCGCTGTTTGGGGATAAGTCTTTAAAAAAAATGGTTGATTGCCCCTATAAGATTTTAGTTCTTTTTAATTTATTTCCTGGCTATTTATTGTATAAATTTTGGAAAGCAAAGTATAGGATATGATACATAATTATTATTTATCATATTGATGGGGGAAATGTTATATGTATATGCCTTTTTGAAGAAATTATATTTTACAAGTTTAAAAGTTAAATAGAAATTGTTGCCAGATAACGCAATAAGATAGCCAGGTAGGATTTTTTCTATACAATTTCCTTTTAATTGATGTGATTTCATTTTTGCTGTCACTCGTTCCACTTACCAAAATGAATGTAATCTATTGAACTGGATTAGATTATGATGGAATATTAAAAATGACAGCAAATGAGATATAAACTTTTAATAGTATTCTTGTTGGAGATGCTTTTGAAAAAGAATTAGACATTATTGAATAAGAAGGACAGGACAATGAGGATATTACAGGTCATTACATCTCTAAAGATAGGTGGAGCTGAAACGTTGGTGGTAAATATGATACCAAGGTTACAGGCTTTGGGGCATATTGTGGATTTATGTGTCTTTGATGGTACAGAGACTCCATTGAGCCAGAGATTGAGGAGAGAATGTCCTGAAACAAAGATATATGCATTGGGGCATGGGGTATATAATCTGCTTTATATTCTTAGACTGGCAAGGATAATGAAGAACTATGATATTGTTCATACGCATAATTCCTCACCACAACTTTTCGTTGCCATAGCCAGCTTATTGTGCCCTGTGAAACTTGTGTCTACGGAGCATAATACTTCCAATCGGAAAAGAAATTGGAAGTGGTATCGCCCGATAGAAAGTTGGATGTATGGACGGTATAATTATGTGGTCTGTATCAGCAAAATAGCAGAAGAGAAACTAAGAGAATATATGGGAGGAGAATGGCTTGTAAACTCCTCAGATAAGTATAAGACAATTACTACCATAAATAATGGAATAGACGTTAATGCTATATCGGGAGCTGTACCATGTAAAGAACTATCAGATTTAAAAGAAAGCCGTAAGTCGATATTGATGGTGGCAGGATTTCGTAAGCAGAAGAATCAAGATACAATCGTCAAAGCTTTGTCTCTTTTAGGTCGAGATAAGTATGAGGTCTGGTTTGCTGGGATAGGTGAGCGGATAGACGAGGTAAAACAGTTGGTAGATTCTTTAGGTCTTAATGAAAGAGTGAGATTCTTAGGTTTACGTACTGATATCCCGAATGTCCTGAGAGCTGCAGATATTATCGTGATGTCTTCTCATTGGGAAGGATTGAGCCTTAGCAATGTAGAGGGAATGAGTGCACATAAGCCTTTTATAGCCTCTGATGTTAATGGTTTAAAAGAGGTTACTAAGGGATATGGTATTCTTTTCCCACATGAGGATGCAAAGGCATTGGCAGAAGAGATTAACCATTTGGCAACAGATTCACTTTATTACAAAGAGGTGGCTGATCGCTGTTATCAACGTGCCTTGGAGTTTGATATTCATAAAACCGTAGAAGGTTATAATGAGGTATATCAGAAAATAAAGAATAATGAAAAACAAAAGAATTGAGTATCTTGATTTAGTTAAGTTTATTGCAATACTTTTAGTTTGTATTGGTCATTGGTATGCTAAAGTCCCTGCTTTAGATAGTTCACTTAATCCAATTATATATTCTTTCCATATGCCACTTTTTATGTTGGTATGTGGATACTTTTCTGTAAAAGCTCTTGAACTTCCAGTGAGGGAGCTTCTTATTAAAAAGGGGAAACAGCTACTTATTCCTACAATAGCTTGTACCATTGTGGCCATTGGTCTATATGGGGGGGCAATTGGTATAGAAATAATTGGATGTGTTTGGTTTCTTAAAGCTTTATTTGCTTGTTATATCATAGCACGAATTAGTAAATTAACGCATCTACCTATAGAAATAGCTTTTTTGACTTCATGGGTCATTCTACTGTATATACCTTATGGAGGAACCTTACAAATTAATTTTCTTTATTTTTATTTTTGTGTGGGGTATCTGCTTCATAAATGGCAAGATAAGATTCAGAGTTTGAAACTTCCTCTTTTTGTTTTCTCATTATTATTCTTTGTGTTTTCTATTGGTAAGCATTGGGCAGTACCATATCAAAAGATTGATATGTCTTTTTTATTGCATTCATCTTTACTATTTCTTGTTCAAGTATTAATAGGTCTTAGTGGCGCTTTGGTAGTTGTCGGTATTTGCGCATTGATAGATAAATTGAGAGGACAGAAGGAATGTAAGGTTTTTCGAGGATTAAGCGTAATAGGTAAATACACGTTAGGTATATATGTCGTACAGACGTTTGTTTTGGAAAGAAGTTTACCGCAATTCTCATTTCTGAATAATTCGTTATTCAATTCAAGTTTAACAGATTATATTGTTATCCCTTTAATTGGATTTGTTTTGTGCATAATTTGTTATTTCATAGTTCGACTTACTGCGAGGATAAACTTAATAAACACGCTCTTTTATGGTGGGATAAGATATTAGTATATGCAAGGAAGAGATTATATAGTTCGGCTTATAGATTTTTTTTATCGTGAACCTCTGATGAAGTTCAGATTGATGAGAGAGAAAGGATTTTCTTTGTGTACAGTAAAGAAAAGACAATCCTATGTGTTTATGGTGGATGGAAGAATCCATCATGGTGGAATGTTCGACAGGCTTAAAGGGTTAATAACAGTCTATGCCATCTCCAAAGCTTTAGGAAAATCTTTTAAGTTAGATTGGACTTATCCATTCGTATTGGATAAATATCTTGAACCAAATGAGTATGACTGGCTGATTGATGAGAACCAAATGAACTTCGGGCTATTATCACATGATAATGTTATAGCTTATGGAGAATATGCTAATCCGAGTCGTTTGATGAAGAAAAGGAAAAAGGAAACGCATTTCTATTATGGGTATAATTCATTAGACAAGGTGAATGCTCATTTCGGAACGAATTATCAATGGGGTGAGTTGTATAGAGAGCTTTTCCGTCCAACAGCCTATCTTCAACATTATTTAGACCAGTATCAGACAGAGATAGGAGACAACTATGTTGCAATCCATACCCGTTTTATGAACCTCTTGGGCGATAAGACAGAAACTTCAATTAACCCAGAGTTAGGTTCTGAATATCAAAAGAATGTGCTGGTAGAGTCTGCTATTAATTCTGTAAAAAAGATATCTTTACAGCATCCTGGTATAAGGATTATGATAGCTTCGGATTCTATGGTATTCATTGAGGAAATAAAAAAAGCAATGCCTGATGTATATATAGTCCCCGGAACTGTAAAGCACATAGATACAGCTGGTGAAACTGATGATTCTGAAAATATAAAGATGTTCACAGACTATTATTTAATCAGTGGTGCACAAAAGGTATATAGCTTGTGGCATGAAGGGATGTGGAAGAGTGCATTCCCAGAGTATGCTGCAAGAATTGGAAATGTGAATTTTGAACGTGTTGAATTCTAAAGTATGAAGAAGAAGTTAATTCGCGTTACGACGGCAGATATATCTTTAGATGGATTGCTAAAGGGGCAGCTAAAGTTCTTGAACCAGTACTTTGATGTCATTGGTGTTGCAAAAGATACTGGTGTCTTGAAGGATGTGGCTGATCGGGAAGGAATCCGTGTTGTGGATGCCCCGTTGGAGCGTCCTATCAGTTTAGTAAAAGATATTAAGGGCTTGTGGTTCTTGTATCGTTTGTTCCGTAAAGAGAAGCCATGGTGTGTGCATGCTAATACTCCTAAGGGAAGTCTTTTAGCGATGATAGCTGCTTGGTTTGCTGGTGTACCCCATAGAGTCTATTTGGTTACAGGACTTCGTTATCAGGGAGCACAAGGTGTTCTTAGAAAGATTCTAAAAGGGATGGAAGTTTGTACATGTTTTTTTGCAAATAAGGTTATTCCTGAAGGAAATGGAGTTAAGCAGATATTACAGGAGGATCATATTACCCAAAAAGAATTGAGTGTTATTCTGAATGGGAATATAAACGGTGTTGATACTGATTATTTTTCTCCACACCACTTTACAGTAGAAACAAGAATTAAAAACAAACCATATACAGGTAGTAAAAAAGAAATTCGTCAGGATTTAAATCTTAGTGAAGATGATTTTGTTTTTATATTCATAGGTCGTATAGTTGGTGATAAGGGTATGAATGAGCTATCAGCTTGCATGAAACGTTTTAAAAAAGAAGGTAAGAATATAAAGCTACTTCTTGTTGGACGCTTTGAAACAGAACTTGACCCGTTGAATGCAGGAAATGAGGATTTTCTTCGAACTAATCCAGATGTATGTTTTGTTGGCTATCAAACAGATGTACGTCCATTCTTCGTTGCGGCAGATGTTTTGGTATTTCCCAGCTATAGAGAAGGCTTCCCTAATGTCGTTTTGCAAGCTGGTGCAATGGGAATTCCATCAATTGTGACCAATATAAATGGATGTAATGAGATAATCAAAAATAATTTGAATGGTAAGATATTTCCTCCTAAAGATGAAGATGCACTATTTAGGGAGATGGATTGGTGTATTGATAATAAAGATAGTATAAATATGATGGCTTTGCAAGCTCGTAAAATGATAGTTGATAGATATCGACAAGAAGAGGTTTGGGAGGCAACACTCAAAGAATACGAAAAACTTGAAAAGTAGTTGACTATGAAGTGTGA
>ERZ772945.161-NODE-161-length-53327-cov-4.131044_pt1 | contig 53327 bp, 77 predicted proteins | sample MGYA00511681_ERZ772945 | MGnify/ENA primary metagenome ERZ772945 (study PRJEB29015, sample SAMEA2737943) | human oral metagenome | biome: human oral; feature: human-associated habitat; material: dental | place: China | collected 2143 ...
CTTCTTGTGGTGTAATTTTCTTTTCTCTTAAACCAGCTAATGCACGTTCACCTTCAGTTTTATCATTTTTATATGGGCCAAGTTTTTTAGTTTCTTTAACTGGAGCAACTTCTTGTTTTGCTTCCTTTTTAATAACTTCTTTAGCTTGTACTTTTTTAGCTTTTTCTACGTCAATAGATTGTGCCATAATAAGAGGTTTAAGCTCTGGATTTTCAGCTACTTTAGCTGATATAGAACCTTTTTTAAATGAAGGTTTCACCTTAGCGTTAGCTTGAATTTTAGGTTTTTCTACTTTAATTTGTTTCTTAGCTTCGGCGATTTGTTCACCATATACTTCGTTCATTACCTTGTTGTATAAGTTTTTGCTATTCTTTTTAAGGTCTTTTAGAACTTCATAACGATGAATTGGCTTGCCCATTTTGCCAAGTTCAACTAATTGATTGGCTATAACTTCTCGTGTTTGTTGAATTTTTGCTTTGTCACGTGGGTCGTTTTCGTCTAAATTTTTAAAAGCTTCTGCATATGCTTGGTTAGCTTTAATCACGTTAGCATTATCAGCACTACGTTTTAATAAGCCTGTTTTATCGTTGTTTTTCTTGCCTTGTTCAATTGAGCGAACATGATTTTGAATGTCCTTCATTTCTTGTTCAGAATAGTTTTGTGTATTAATACCATTCTTACGAAGATATTCATAATCTTTGCGGACTTTACGTCCGTATTTTTTATCAGCTTCACGTTCTGCTATAGCTTTGCTAATGCGATAACCAGTTTCTTCCGCTCTATCACCATATAGAGGGTCTAGGAAAGGTTTGTTCACAGAATCTTTATAACGAGAAGAATATGCTTGTCTATTTTCTTTTTCCCGTTGTTGTGCCTGTTTAGCTTGTTGACGTCTACGTGCGTCAGCTTCCGCTTTTTCAACGGCAAGATTTGTATCGTTAATGTTTTGACGGATAGGATTATCAGACAATAAGTCCTTACGCTGTGCGTCTGATAGTTTGTAACCTACTTTATCTGCACGTTCAACGATATTCTTCCCGTCCATAGGGTTGTAGTTATCTACGTCATTTTTCTTGCGTAAAGTAGATACTAAAGTAGACGAAGCTTCATGTGCTTCTTTCTTTGTAAGACCAGCGTTCATGAAGTCGTCCATATACATATTATTGGTAAGCTTTTTAGGAGTTGTTTCGTCTGTAGAATTATCCCATAAATCTATGATACGATTTACTGTATCACTAACAGCTTGTTGTTTATTTACAATATCAGCGTCAGAATATTTATTCTTTTGAAAACGTGCTGTCATAGTGTCTAGTACATCATCGTAATCACCACGTTCTTGTGGTGCTAATTGGTCTGGTACCATTTCTGACAAGTCCGTAATACCGTCAACATCAGTATTATCTTCAATACTGCGAACAGCAGATACTGGTACCTCTACGTTTCCGTATACATCATCTTCTGTATCAATATTATTAACGTTGTTAATACTTGTAGTATGGTTTAGATTTGTTTCTTGTGGGTTACTGTCTATACTGTCTTCTATAGAGACAGAAGGGTTAGCACGAGATGAAGTCCAGCCACGAGCAGTATTTACGGCACCACCAATACCACCTAATACTAATGAACCAGCAAATGCGTCTTTGCCTTGGCTCACCATTTCATCAGTCCATGTACGTGGGTCATAGATATGTACGTTAGCGTAATCTGGGTTACCTAATGCTTGTTCTTGAATTTCTTGTTGCCATGCTTCGGTTAAACCTTCACCAGTGGCACCAATCATAGCATTACCAGCCCAAGCACCAGCTGTTTTAGCTAGTACTTTGCCGCCAGTACCAACAGCCATAGCGGCCGAGATACCTTTCATTGGCATACCTAGTGAGATTTTATCTGAAGCATAGTTTAATACAGCTGGGGCCCAGCCATCGTCAAAGGCTTGGTTACTAGCGTCCCATGCTTCTGTATGGTCCATGCCACGACTTAAACCAGTCATGTATGTATCACCAGCGTTACTAGCGTTTTCGACTAGACCACCGACTGCAATACTACCAGCTGTTTTAGCGGCTTTAACGCCATAACGAATCGCCTTAGACCCTTCATATGCTCTAAGTGTAAATTTACCAACACCTGTTAATGCACCTACAACACCACCAGCGGTAGTACCAACACCAGGTAAGATGGAACCAATAACGGCGTCAGCGGTGGCTGATGTAGCGACATCAGTAGCCAAACTAGGAACAGATGAACCTAAAGCTTGAGCGGCTTGGTTCGCACCATACCATAAATACCCATCGGTATCTGCATTACCTGTATAAGCATTACGAGCGGCTATATCACCCATTTGGTTAGCACTATACATAGCTTCATTAGCTAACCAGTCATGACCATTGTTTTTAGCCCAACCAGATAACTCTCCAAATAGTCCGCCCATAGAACCAGCTAGACCAGATTGAAAGCTATCAATTAAACCATCGTTCTCGCTTGGAATATAACCAGAATCATCGAGGACTTGTTTACGCTTCATGGCGTTGTATTGAGGACCATATGCAACGTTATATAGGTTATCGCCTAGCAACTGTCCTAAAGTAGGCATTTAATCACCCCTCCTGTATAAATAATCTATTCTTTTTTGTTAAGTTTATCAATGATGTCTTGGCTAGTGCTGTAATCCAATTTATTACCGCTACTTGAATTTTGCATATGATTAATTTGGTATGTATAATCATTACCAGCTCGTCGTAACATCTCCATAGAATATGGAGTTGCTTCAGCTGAACCTAATTGTAAAATTAAGTCGCCATATCGACGGTTTAATTCATTGACATCATTTTGAGAGAATTGTTCTTTATCAGCGTTTTCAGATAAGTATTCACCAAATCCGCTTAATTGTTTATCGACGTATTTATCGCTACTGATAAGGCTAGAACTGCTACCACCACCAGAACGACCACTGCCACCAGCACGAGCGGCTGTAGCGGCGGCTCTAACTGCCATCATGTCACGTTGGAATTGACGTGCTTTTTCAGCTTCTGATGCCTTAAATGCACGTTCGTCTGCGAGCATTTGGTCTTGTCTAGCAAACTGTAATCCCATTTTAGCCATATCATTTTGTGACATATAACGTCGTGCCATAGGGCTTAAACGCACACCAAGAGCTTGACCTAAACTTGCAAGCATTTCTGCATTAGAACTATTCTTACTATTAGCAATCATCTGTGCTAATTGACCAGCACCAGTTAATTGAGTTGATTGATTATTTAGCTTGGCTTCTTCCTGTGCCTTGGCAATCGCTGATTGCATAAGTTGTTTGTCACTTTGAGCATAGAAAGGAGACGCTAGTTTACCACGTGCTAAGTGATGTGCTTGTGTTGATAATGCACTACGTAATGCGTCGTCACCAGCGGCTGATACATTTTGTTTTGGTGCATTAAGGATACCCATAACTTGACCGAAGTCAATTTGCTCTTTTGGGTCGTCTAATTGAAATTGAGCCGCTAAGTTAATAGGCGACTTACCTTGTTGAGTGTAATTAACAGGGATATTAGAACGTCCACCGCCACCAATTGATTTAACATAATTACGAGTTTCTTCAATTGGAATAGTATCTGGTGAACCGTCCCAGCCATTACTAATCCAGCTATCAACATTACCAGGACCAGCGTTATATGCCGCTAATGCCTTGGTAATATCTCCACCATACTTTTGCAAATTTTGGGCGATGTATTTAGCACCGCCCATTGCACTTTGGTATGGATTTGTCATGTCTTCAATACCTAAATCTCGTGCTGTATCTGGCATTGTTTGGAATAAGCCTGTAGCACCAGCAGGACTTACGGCAGTTGGGTCGAAACCGCTCTCTTGTCGAGCCACACGAGCAAGAAGGTCAGGGTCAACGCCAGTACTATTTGACGCTTGCAAAATAGCATCTTGGATATTACCAGGCACATTCCCGTATTGAGAAAAATCCATAAACCCTCCTTATACAAGTAAACCAGGCATATTTGCTTTGTATTGATTGTATGTTAAGTAATCATTATCATGTAAGCGTTTACCAGCGTTGATATCTTTATATTGATTCCAGTAATCTTGTTGTTTTAATAGACCAGCGTTAATGCCTTCTGCATTTGTTAGGGTCAAAGCTGGGCCATTATAACCCATTGCTGATAGTTTAGCGTTACCACTAGCCCAGCCAGCACTATCGCCTTTATCAAGCCCCATCATTGCTTTTGTTTGGTCTAAAAAACCGTTATATTTATTCACTTCATCATTGGCAAATTCATTATCTTGATTTTTAGCTTCGCCACGTGCTATACGGTTATCTGCTAGTAAGCCTAACCCACCAGATACTGCACGTCCTAATTGAAACCAAGGGTCTGTTGCTGGATTATACGGAATGACTTGCATTTAATTCCTCCTCTGTAAAGCCTTCTACTACAATGCCGTTTGCATAGAACATATTAGAGCCCGTACAAACTAGTTCATATACTGGTACGATACGACCAGCTTTAAAGTCAATGATATGTTCAAAGCCACTATCAGTAAGGACTTCCATACCTTCTTCAAGTTCATCAATAGCTTTGAGACCATCACGTGTCCATACTGTTTGTGAATGAGTTGTTTCTAATGAATGGTTATCTGTAATCAAGTGCATAGTTTCTCGTTCTCCACATTCAACTACTTTAAGCACCTTTTCAATACCATCTTTAGCCACAACAATATCGCCCTCATTAATTTCATTAATAGGGATATAGCCATAATCTGTTTCAATCTCAACTTCAGCTGGGAAACAAGCGAAGTATGAACCAACACCTTGCATTAAGCCACCAAAGAAACCAGAACCTTTTTGAGTTACATATCCACGACCATTATTAAGTTGACCAGTAGATTGGATGGCTTCGTTATTAGACCTATTTTGACCTTGAGCAAGTTGTAAATATTGTTGAGGATTTGCAAATGAGTACATATTTGCTTTGTGAGCCAATTCCAGAGGATTAAGTGCAAATTGATATTTTTGGTCCAACAACCCTTTCTGCGTGTTGAGGTCTTCGCTGTAGTCCTTCGACATTTGAGCGGCGATATTTTTTTGCATATCGTTTGTGGCTGAGTTTAGTCGAGAACTATCCACAATACCTTTCTTGGCCATCGCTGACAATTGCTGACCCATTGTATTTTCGTAGATACGATTGAAATAATTTGTTTTTGCATTAGCATATGCGTCTGGTAATTTACCAGTTGCTAATTCAGCCTGTTCTTTACGTAGGTTATCTACATCGTTTACAGTTTGACTATAAATAGATGACCAGTTAGGGTTAACCACATCGTCTAGCAATGCGGTACCACGAGATACAAGCTGGTCTATACTCGGTTGAATTGAAGCTAAATACGCTTGTTGTTGACGTAATAGTTGTTTTTCTTCCTCGGATAGAGGGCGTTCATGATATGAAGAACCACCTTTTTTACCCATTAATTAACCTCCCTCACGAAGTAATATTGCCATTGTCCACCTAAGAATTTTTTCTCTTTTAAGGTAGACTTAGTTAATCGTGCATATGCTTTAGGATTGTGAGGAGTAATTGTTGATACTCCTTTTAGCCCTAAGCGTTTTGCATAAGCTTCCATAGTAGGAAAAGCTTTTTTAAAATCTATACTAACGGGACCACATTCTAAATATTCTCCACATACACCATATGTGAAAAAAGAGCCGTCCTCGAAAATGTGAATAAATGGATACCATTCTAGGTCCCAATCGTCCCAGAAATTACCCATTTTCTTATTGTATTTTTTAATCCATTTCACAATGTCTTCATCTTTAGCCATGTGACATCTCCATATAAAAAAAGTGGCACCCTTTTCAGAGTGCCGTTATATTATCCATATGGGTTTCTATTTGATGACCCTGTTCCTTTTAGGAAATCATCGTGTTTACTGCTTCTTTTTTTAGCTCCGAAACCAGAGTTGCGTCGTCCACCACCAGAAGAACCTTGGCTTACTAAAGCCTCGTTTTCTTTAACAATGTCAAATGATACAAATTTAAAGACAATATTGCTGTCCGTTTCAAATTTAAACTGTAGTTTTGGCGAACGTATTTGACTCTTAAATTCTTTTTGTTGCTCTTCAGTAGTCCATGAATGATGAATTACAGTTTCATTAATAGAAATATCACCGCTACCAGCGGTATCTGACATTACGTCAATATATGTTCTGTATACGTTCATTTGGTGTGTATCACGAATTTCACCGCTTTTAATCTCTTGGTGAATGGTTGTTTTATTATCGTCGTGGTTATCCCACCGCAATTCATACAATGACCCACTTGTATCATTATCATTCATTGATACTAAAACGTGATAACGATTTTCACATATTGATGTAATCTTATGCGGAAATACCCATTTACTAAAAGCTTTAAGCCCGTAATGATATACATATACAGTATTTCCACTATCTCCGCTTATCACCAATTGTTTGGTTCTACGCAAGTCAAAAATAAACGGATTATCCACTCTTCGTTTAATAAGAGGGTTACACTTTTCACCAATATCTTTAGGTTCAAAGTTAGAGTACGTAAGAGATGTAGCATATGACTTCAATCCAGTTGTGGACATAAACACTACGTCCTTACCTAAATTAGTACAAGCATGTCGTGATATAAAATCACTCTTACTTCCCAGTTGCATGATATTCCAATCACTAGGCTCGTTTTGTACTGTGTAAATTAATCCGTTATTTTTAAATACTAATAAATCGGTAGCTAGTTCAGCTACACCAACAATGTCCCCACCGTCTTTATACCCTACGTTCACGTCTTTCCGTGCGGAATCATCGTTGGAATTTTCGTGCCAGTCTTCCTCGTCACCAATAGCCGAATAAACTAATAAATCTTGTCCAGATTTAGATACTACTACTCGACCAGAACGTGTAAATACAATGTCTGCATTTGGCGATTCTGCAATTTCAGATACAGTTTGGTAGTTGTATTTTTGTAATTTGCCACCACTTGCCATCAAAAGATTACCACCAAATTTAGTACATGTTGGACGCTTTGCGTCACCGTTGAGAGTACCGATAAATTGAGGTGTTTTACCAAACTCATATCTATAAATCTTTTTATTCTCTAAGAAAATAAAGAAATCGTTCATCTCGTAGTCATTATAGATATAAGTAATTAGAGAGTCGAACGTATGTAGAGGGGAGCCAAGCCCCCTCCGTGTACGTAATTTGTCGCCCTCAATATCAAATTCAAAATTCTCTAAATTTACACATTCGTTTTGTTTAAGGAATTCTGGCGATTTAGCGACGTTCATACCACCTGTTAAATCAACTAATTTAACAGTAACAATTTTTTTTGTTTTCCCTTGTTTTTGAGCCATGATTAAATACCTCTGATAGTTTATACATTATTTATTCATTTTTTCTAATTTTGTTAATAAAGAATTCATGTCTTTATTATATTGTTCCATCGTTACATAGCCATTTAACGCACTCTTAGGAGCGTATAACTGGTCAGCTTTAAATTGACTAAGGATTTCACGACCATTAAGATATGCTACAGAAGGATATATAGTAAGAATAGGTTGGTTAGCATTATTCTTAATTATGAGGTTTGTCGGTGTAGATTCAAAGCTATGGCTAGGTAAAGTAAGCCCATTAGGCTTGTTGATATGAATTGTACCAGTTATATTATTATCACCGTCTTTAGATACATAGTTATTTAATTGTTTTATTTGTACCATATTCTGTAACATAGAACCAACATCGGTTTCTAATGTATTCATTTTATTGCTCAAAGTATTTTGAGTAACATACGAGTTAGCAGCATCGGTTTTTGTAAGTTACGTATTTTCAACTTCGGTTTTAGTAGCATATGAATTAAGTGCTGTGCTTAATACATAATCACCAATAGGAGCATATAATGTATTAGCTTTATCTTGTGTTAATAAAGACTTATCGTTATGTGTAATAGTATTATCATCGAAAGCAAATACATTATTATTTGCATTTTTAAATGAAATACGATTATTTTCAGATACGATACTATAGCCATTTAATTTAATGGGTGTATTATTCGTAAATGTATATTGACCAGTTAATGTCGAATTCTCGGTTTTTGTAACGAAAGGAGTTAAGTCAATATTTTCAGTAGTGCCAGCAGGTCCTTGAATACCTTGTGGACCACGAGGACCTTGGTCACCTTTGTCTCCCTTGGGACCTTTAAGATTGCCTAGTAAAATTTTAGCCATATTATACACGCTCCTTATAACTAATATCGACATACAAGTCGCCATTATTCTCTAAAGTAAAAGCAATCTCTGGAGTTAAACCTTGCTCACCTTTAGGACCAGCAGGACCTATATTACCTTGCTCACCTTTAGGACCAGCAGGACCACGTTCTCCTGTATCACCTTTAGGTCCAATTAAACCAGTAGGACCTATAGGACCTTGAGGTCCTCTTTCGCCAGTATCACCCTTATCACCTTTAGGACCTTTGAGTTTTTCTAACTGTTCAGGAGTTAAATCTTCAAATCGTAATGATTTACCAGCTTCCCCAGTTGCTCCGTTTTGTCCTTCGTAGATATTGACAACAATATTGCCACGCTCAACAACTTCTATATTATCCATACATTACCCCCTTAACGTTTAAGTTTATTAAGTATATTGCTACTTAATAAGTCCATAAGTTTATCCATATGAGAAACCCCACTGTCTCTCATATTTTCTACGATAGATAAAAACTCACTATAACATGTGTAACCTATTGTGAAAGTTACTGCTTTCATACCAAGTACAATACCACTATTACCAAATGCATGGTCAATCATGACCGCTGCCGATAACAACAATGCGTACTGTATCATCTTGGAAAGAAAGCCCGTGCCTAAGTGAGCCGTTGTGATTTTGCCAGCTCTAAATGCTGGTATCCACCCTCTAAATTTATCGATTGTTGTAATATCCTCTGGTGGGAGACCTTGTTCTATTAAGTATTGGTTACTGATTGCAAACCATTTAGTGATAATATCCAAGACTAATAACCAGAAAATACCCTGGGCGACGTATGCGTAGTCAGATTGGTGAAAAGATAATATTAGAGATAATGCTGTTCCAGCCATAACTTTAATCTCCCAAAAATTTAATAATCGATACATTTGTTCAACCAACCGTTCATATACGTCAAAAATGTCAGCCAAGATTACAATCAATACGCCAGTAAGAAATCTATACGGAGGTGGAAAATGAGTATTAATCCAATCTCTCAACAAACCTCCTTAATGGTATGAAATACCTGGACTAACTAAAAAAGGTCCTTGAAGAATACGCTCATGCTTACCACTAGCGTTGATTTGTACAACGTCATAGTAATAGGAAGCTAACTCTCCATAATAGGACCCATCTGTATCAATTTGAGAAGTGACTTCGTGTGAGAAAGACACTTCTACCAAACCATGTTGTGGTTCTGGTGTTGTACATTCCGCTTCTGCTAAGACAGTTTCACTTTCTGCGTTTTCACGCACCTTGCAGACATACGAAAAGCCAGTAATATCTACTGGCTCTTTTTGTGCGTCTTTAATTACAAGTTGGAAAGAAAAATCGTCACCTTGGTTAACAACCAATTCATGCGTAGGCGGTGATAATTTTCGTTTTGCCATAAACCTCCTATTTTCAAATTAACAATACAGGTTTTTGGTATAGTCGTCTATCATGCTTTGTCTATTGTAATATACAGGCTATCCATCGTAATACCCGTTATTATATCCTTCAGTATAATCATAACTACGATTATAATTAGACTTTGCAAAACGTCCAGGCGAACCATGTATATACCTAGAATTATATCCTATGTCATAGGTATAACTACCATTTGGATTGTTAAAATACACGCTGCAATTTTTCTGATAGCGTCAAATAATCATAAATTTCACTAGCTTTAACATTCACCATATCCGAACTATTAATTTGTAGTGCCATAGGTTTATCGCAATAGAATGTAACCGTGTCAAAAACACCGACTTCGTCAGACTGTTGTGGGTCGTAGCTACTATTAAAGATACCAGTTTGGTTAAATAATATACGCAATGTTTGTGTATTAATCCCAAAACTATACATCGTTATACTATTTGGAATTGATTTCCCTTGAATAGCAGATAAATCCAACAAAACATATTTGCTATTTGTATATTCAGTTGCTTGGTTGATAAAATTGCCATATTCTGCCAATATCTCGTAATTTTTAACGGAACCGATAGATGTAATATTAACTTTAACTCCATTATCATAGCGTTCAAATGTACCTTTCATACCACTCTTTAGAGAAAGTTCATTTTTCTCTACGAGTTTTCCAAAGTCGTATTCTGGTTCGTCTATTCCGAGTTCAATCGTTTGAGTATCAACCAATCTATCCATTAAATCATAATACTTTACGGTTAATTTATTGTCTGTTAATGGAATATTATAACGATAGTTATTAGACACAAACTCAACTTTAGGACTATTATTTATAGATATTTTATAGTGAGGTTGACCGTAAAAATCAATAAAGGTTTCTGTCTTTTTTGGTTTTTTATAGCGTAAAGGCTCAATAGATGGATTTAATAAAGCTCCCAAACTTTGCACGATAGTAGTTAATACTGTATCTATTTTTTCGTTTGGTAGATAAATATTTTTTTCTAATAATAATTTTGTGGTGTTTGGGATATTAACCTCATTGCCTTGTGGTCCAGTCGGACCCATTTCACCTCTTTCACCACGTTCACCTTGAGGTCCACGTTCTCCCTTTTCTCCTCGTTCTCCTTGCGGTCCATGCAATGAATCAAGCCATTCTTGCTCTGTGCCTTTGAATCCATGAGAGACCGCTATTGAGTAGGCACTTTTGCTTAGTTCTTCTATAAGTGGTAATATCGTTTCTTTATCAAATTTTAATACTAATTCATTGGTTTCCATAATTATATACCTCCTTTAATGTTGCTAGAGTATAGCTTTATAAGCTCACTATCCTTTGATACAACATAAAATATATCGAAATTTTGCCAATCTTGTAGTGTACAATTATGTTTTATCATAACCAGCATCTTTTACATCTGAGCTATACATAACACGAACAAGTCACCATAGGTATACCCGTAAGTTTCAGTATCATTATGCTCACCAGATGTTCTGCTATGCCTATATATTCCAACAACTGCCCTTCTCTTTTCACGAAGCCCGACGAGAGTCTTTGAATCCACACTACCGCTGCCATAATAGTCTCGTTCTGAACGAGATACAAAATAAATATCGCAACTATTTAACCATCGAGCTTTTTGCTGGTCAAATTCACCATTGTCCAATCTGCGTCGAAATGTGCCATCGACATTATATGCAATTTCTGTACTACCATTGTCAGTATATACTTCTGTATATAAATACCCAACAGGAACAAAAGTACATTGCTCCTCAGTAAATCCTTCTGGGATTGGACACCATTCTCCATGTTTAACACGGTGAATTTGTACGTCTAAGTTTTTAAGGTGATAGCCAGACTGAAAGATTGTATCTGCTGAAATTTTAGAACCAACAATATTAGCACCAATAATATTCCCATCTGGGTCAATCTTAAAAGTTCCTGTAGAGTTTTTAAAAGTTCCACCTGTTATCGACCCACCAACTAAATTACCAACATTAGAGGTGATGGCATCAAGTCTATCCACATTAAGTTTTTGAGCATCAACTGCTCCTGCTTCAAGTTTATTAGTATCAATAGCTCCAGCTTTAATTTTATCGCCACTAATACTGTTAGCTGCTATTTTATCGCCAGAAATACTACCAGTAACAATCTTATCACTAGTAATTGTGTTTGCTTTAAGTTTATCACCTGTGATAGTACCAGTAGCTATCTTCGCTGCTGTAATTTCTCCAGTTTTAATTTTATCTGAAGTGATAGCATTAGCAGCGATTTTGTCACCTGTGATAGCGTTGGCAACTAATTTATCTGTGGTAATAGCACCATCAGCAATTTTAGTTCCTACAACTGCTTTATCGCCAATATATTTTGCTACAATAACGCCATCATCAAATACAGTTTTGTTGGTTACATGGATTGCATTGGGTGGTATTTCTTCTACTGTTGATGTTTTTACTGATTGAGACATTTCACCTTCACCAAAAATATCAGTATAACATATTTTAATTGTATACTCACCAGTAGAACAATTAAATGTAAACACATTAGAAATTACATGGTGAACTTCATTGTTGATATAGATATTAGCACCATTACAATCTTCTGGTATATTATCAAATGTTATAGTTAGACCTTCATAGAACTTTGCTACCGCAACATGATTCGGTGCTGGTGGAACAGCTTTGCTATAATTTACTGTTGCAGGTGCTGAATACGAATTACCAACACCTTTGTTATAAATATAACCAGTACCAATACGTGCATACGGTTTAGCAGTAGAATTCCAATCGGTAGTTAAATCTAGCCTATTGTGTTCTTCTCCCACATTAGTATCTAATCGTAGTTCTGTCCATTGGTAGTCATTTTGTGGTGGTTGTTTCCACGACCAATATGCCCCTCTTTTATCAAACACAACTGTGGCTTCATACGGCGACTTTGGTGTATAGGCATGTTCCGATACGTAATATAATGCAATCGGTGCCTTACCACTAATTGATAATGCGTTTTTGGCATCCCTACCACGAATACGTATCCAATACTTTTTGCCAATATCTACATTGTCTAACGTAAACTGGTTAGTGCGAGTTGTATCATAATGACGAACTGTATCTTTCTCTTCAAACATCTCTAACGTATCATGGAAATCGCCAACTTTGACATCGATACTTACACCAGCATATTGTTTAATTTGAGATGAATTCCAGCGTATTAATAATGATACCGACCCATTAACAGCCTTTTCTTCGACTGTAACATTAGAAATTTGTTCATCAAACGTATCTGGATTATCAGCAATAACATTAAAGTAACTCTCTACCTTTTTAATCTGGTTATCTAACTCCCCAGCAATATTTTTTAAATAGCTTTTTAAAAGCGAAATAAACTTCCTACCGTCGCCTTGTATAGAAGGAGGTAGTTGATTGACGCCATTATCAGACATATTCACCTCCTTATAATAAACCTACGATAGCCTCTACCATATCTTGTTCAACGTCCATATTAAAGCCGTGGTTAGACATGGCGAGGATAATAACTAATTGTGCAATAATATCTCCAAACGCTTCATTACTGAAAGGAATTTGGTCTGTATCTGCATTTACAAATTTTGGTTTTTTGTAGTAACGGACTTTAAGAGGGACTTTACCATAGACTTCCACGGCACTATCTCTGACAATGAGCGGAGCTTGGTTAGTAGCCCTGTACCAATCAGCTGGAGCAGTATCATTAGCTTGTGTGAATGTAACATCTCCAATTACCTCGTAATACCCATGGTCAATTAATACATGCCAAATAAAGTTAATAGCGTCATTAATATAAGCAATTAATTCTTTATCTTCATAACCACTTTGGAGATTATCACTTAGACGGTCTCGAAGAGCCGCCTTATCCATTAGTTCTCTTACCGTCATCATCCTTCACCTCACCTGTAATAGATTTAATATCATATACTGTATAGGTAACAAGTTGTCGTTGTTGGAGAATTTTATCGAATGGAATTTCATCTGTTAAGTTGTGAACGTGTTTGCGACTAGCAAAGTATCGAACAATCATCGTTCCAGTATAATTTGGGTCCATGTGTTGAATTTTCACACCATCTGTATCTTGAATAAAGATAACAGGGAATTGACCACATAAGGAAATAAAATCATCTGGACGAAGTTCTTTAGATGTACCATTAAGAGTTACCTCTTTTACTAACTCTGGGTTACCATCTTGAGCTAATTCTTCACTAAGTCTATCAATGGCCACGTTTAAACTCATTATTAGTTCTTCGTCTGATAAACTAAGTTTTTGCATATCACCTAGTCGTTGACGAACCAAAATCAACAAGTCATTTGTTGTCATTGTACCTCCTATACAAAGAATGGCATTGGTCGCTCAATAGGACCACTTGATTCGCCAGCTACCATTTTTTGAATTTCAGCTGATATTAAACCAGCTACAGTATCTGCTCCAAAATTACCATTGAGTAATCCTAGACTATAGCGTGAGAACATGTCGAATAAGACATAAGGTAAATCAATTTCATCATCGATATTCTCAATAGGGTCTAAGATATAGGTATATGCCATTGTAGCTTCTTTATCAATTTTGATAGTATTGCCAACAAATTTGTATTTACCATCGAAGTCGTCTTCAAACGATTTAAACCCGCCAAAGTCATTTGGTAAATTAGCCTTACCATTACGTGGTTTTAGTTTAACTTCTTTGGTAATCCAAAACGATTTAGCATTGATAAGGGCGAGGTTGACATACCTCAATACGATATTCAGAGCGTCTATAATTTCTGGGTCACTATGTTTACGATTAGCATTTTCTCCTAACCCATATAAAACAGAAGTAACCACATCACGTACTTCAATCATAAGTACCTCTTGATATTACCAGTCGTAGTCCTAAATTCTGGATTTTTCATAATCCATTTACGAATCCACATTTCGTATTCTTTTTTGTCCTTACCTTGGCACTCTTGTGCCATAATAAGTTCAAAGTCACTCATAAAACGATGGCGAGGAATACGAGCAATTACTTTAGCTTGACCGTTTAAGTTGCCTTCAAGACCACTATCACGCTCTTCTTTTACTTGTTGTAAAACATCAGATTCGTCAAAGGTATGTTGAATACTCCAAGTGTCTTTCTCGACTGTAACCTTTGTGTCTATTCTCATATATCACCTTTTAAACAAAAAAAATAAGGGGTAGAATTAACTACCCCCAAGGATTATTTGGAAATGCCGTACAAGCGAGCATTTGCAATTGGTGCAGTACATTCGAGAGTAGCTGTACCTGTAATTACGGATTCTTTGTATGTACCTTTACGTTCCAAATCTTCGTTATGGAATGGGATAAGGTAGCCAAGTTTCCAGTATTGCAATTCAAGCAAGTCTACAACGTCATCTGCGTATAGACGGTGAGCAACCAACTCAATTACACCGAAGTCTGTTTCAAGAACATCGATTACTTGAGTTAATTTTTTAGCTTCCATCGCAACGTTACGTTGAGAGTTAGCTGTGAATGTAGACGCTTTACGTTTGTTTTTACCAGACATAACAGCGATATCTACATCACCACCACGACCCCATACTGCTTGCATAGCGTCATTCAATGATTCCATTGTAAATTCGCCAGCTGGATTCAACGCTTTAGCGTCGATAGCATTACAGTAAGTCAATTCCATTTTACCAGCTGCAACAGCGGCAGATGGTTTGATTGGAGTGCCAGGCGTAGCGGCAGAATCTTCTGCTGTGGCATGTAATGTGAAAGTATCTTTATTGATAGGTTTCACAAAATACTGTGTATTAGCTTTATATTTAGCGTCCAAAGCATTTGTACCTTTACCACGTACGATAACTTTATCACCAGTTACGAAACGATGGTTAGCCAAGGTTACTACACCTTGAGCGTCTACAGTTACTTCAGAGAAGTTATCCAAGAAGTAAGGGATACCACCGAAGCGACCAGCAGTAGTTTCATCGAATGGTGCTTTCACTTTGTTAGATACAATAGCATATTCAAGGTCACGTCCAATTTCTTTAGAAGCTTTCAACATTTGATATGCTTTTTCGTCACGTACGCCGTATTTTTTGATAGCTTGAGTGATATCAGATACAGTGTAGCCGTGTTCAAATTGTTGTGTGAAGTTAGATTCACGTCTACGAGGAGTAGCTTGACGAGTACTGAAATCATGTACTTCAAGAGTAGCGTTATCCATTGCTGGACGTAGAGAATCACACAACCAACTATGTTCTGTATTGTGTACAGAGAGTTTCCCGAATCGGGAAGTCAAAAGTGTTTGGTCAGGGTCGATATTAGTGATGAAATCATTCATATCTTGAACAGTACCAACCACATTATAAGACCTAATAGCCGTTTGTTGGGACAATTAAGTACCTCCTTATTTAGAAAAATATCCTAGTTTAGAAATAATATCGGCTTGTTGGTCCACAGATAATCCACGTAATTTAGAATAATCAATTTCTGTTGATGGGCTACCTGGTGGAACAGTAGCGGCACCAGCACCCTCTACAAATGGCGGTTTCATAGATGGTTTCGCCTGTGGTACTGGTTGTTTTCGTTGAATTGTTGGTACTTGGTTAGCACCATAATACTCATTACGCACAGCTGACATGTATGCATCAATTGTTTGCGAATCATAGTTGTCCATCGCCTGTTTAATCTGAACAGCTTGTGCATAAGGTAAGTTATTTAGTTTTTCCAACGCCAATTGATTAATAGCTTGGAAGTTAGGGTCTTGAAAATATTTACCCATGGTATGATTAAAATTGTCTACCACACGTTGACGGTCTGCTTCTTGTTGACGAGCCGCATAGATTTCAGCTTTAACGTTAGCAATACTATCAGCGTAAGCCGCTTGATGTAACGGATTATATTCATCGAATTCCTCCCCTAATGCTGATTGCACTTCTTTACGAGCGTATGCATCAAGTTGAGTGTAATAATCACGTTGCGTAATTTGCGGTTGTTGTGGTACTGTTTGTTGAACTTGAGGTTGAGCTTGTTGAGCATTAACATTTGGTTGTACTTGAGGAGCTTGGTTATACTGCAAGTGGCGTCGTTCTTCTGCAAGAGCTTGCGTTTTGCGAGTATAATCTTGATTTCTCATGTATCCATGTAACAACTCATCAAGGGTTACTTCTTGTTCTTGGCCGTTCACTTTGACAACATAAGTATCTTGCTCTGCTGGTTGTCCTTCTGGTTCAGCTGATTCACCTTCAGGGTCCTGTTCTCCTTCTTCTTCGCCATCACCGAATCGACCATTGTTGAAAAATACAGGATTGCCATCTTCGTCAATACCAAAATCTGGCACATCTTCTGTATTGGAGTCCACTGCGGGTTGCTCCAAATCAACTTCTGCTTCACCTTCGCCATCGGCGAAAGTTTGCAAATCAAACTTAAATTTTAAATCTTCCATGTTACCTCCTTCACTCCCATATTGGGTTGGTGAAAACTAATTAATAAGAACCTCGACCTGTACCCCAGTAGTTTGTACTCATAGGGCTAAGAGACGATTTATATTGAGCCACACTATCGCTATCAAGTTGGTCAAAGCCGACGCCGTATGAAGGGTATGAAGGTTGAGGTGCTGGCGTAGATTCTGGTGCTGATACTGGTTCTTCATAAGAACTAGGTTCACTATAATCATATGAAGCTTGTTCAGCATAAGCTCTAGCAGCTTCTTCCTCAGCTTGTCTACGCAAGGCTTCTTGTTTTTTCAAATACTCTGCATAAGGTGCCTTTAATGCTCCAACGCTGTACAAATTTTGAATTTCTTGAGGGTCAAACTCTGTACGTGCTTTCATAGAGCTAATATCATCATCTTTCCAACCTAAGCTTTGTAATGTTTTATCATCTGCCCATTGATAGCCCATACCTTCGGCAAATGGGTTTTGGCGACGCCAAGCTTGGTCTTTAGGAATAAGAGCCATACGCTCTTGAGCGATTTCACCCATTGTTTTAGTTGGCAACTTACCTTCGGCACTGTCACGATAACGTTGTTCTGCTTGTTTGCCTTGTCGTAAGATTTCTGCAATTTTAGCAGAAAAATCAGAACTTAAACCAGGGTGTGATTGTTGGTAAGCACGTGTATCGGCTTCATCGGCACGAGCTTGAGATTGTTCTTTAGTTTCAAAACGTGGATTCATACTTACAGACATATAATCTGTGTTTGGTGCGAATTTACCTTTTTCTGGTGCTACATATGGAGTATTAGCTTCCATACGAGCTTGTGCCACATTACTTGTCTCTTGTTGAGCTTTGTAGTCTTGTAGTGTTTGCGGTGATTGTTGAACACCAGCTTTTTCTGCTAATGCCATAGCAATTGGAGAAGGGTTGGCACTACCCCTCCAGTCTGCGAATCGAATTCCCATTTCATTCCTCCTTAGGCACCTGGAAAATATCCAGTCCGTTGTAAATACTCTTCTTGCTGTTTAAAATCAGCAAGTTCTTTATTGGCAATCTGTCCACTAGCAATAGTAGAAGCTAGGAACGATTTAAAACCCTCCGATGCCAGAAGGAGGTTCCTGTACTCCACTAGACGGTCCTCTTGGCACGTTTTGAGGTTGCTGATTATCCACTCTTGATAAGCCTCCAGCCAATCCTCCAGAAAGGTTAGGGCCGCCGAAGCCTCCACCCCCAGGTTGCCCTGTTGAATTAAATTGTTGATTTCCGTCTGGTTCATTTCCCGCTCCTCCGAATAATACTTGTAATTCTGGTGGTAATTGTAATAGATATTGTGGTGGCAAAATACCGAACTGAGCATAATATTGTAATGCGTCTGGTGGTAATTGACTCAATACCTGTTGTTTTAACTGCATTTCCATCATCATACGTTGTTGTGTAACGTTAGGGTCAGTAATATAATCGCCATAGTTTTTAAAACCAATACTTTCAATCCACTTTTTAAATAGATTGTAGATATTTTCTGGCGTAGAAACCATGTATCCGCCAGCATTTGCTTGCATTAACGCTGTCAAAAGCGTTTGTGTAGCCATAATAGTAGATTCTTTGGTAGCAATGCTGATTCCAGCATTAACAATTAAGTCAAAACTACCGTCCAAATCTTCTGGACTAATCTTTAGTTCTTTATTAGTTAAACGAATCACTGTTTGTTGGTCGATAAATTTTTGATTTAAAGACACCATAAAACGGAATAGTTCAGATAAACCTGTTTCAGCGAACATACGTGCTACTAATTCAAGACGTTGTGCTGATTGTCCTAAAATAGCACTAATGCCAGTTGCAGTTTTGTTTAAGCTATTAGCGTCAAGACCTTGGTTATAACGAGTAATACCAGTACGGTTTTCTTTTTGCCCTTCAATCCACTCTAAGAATTGGAATGTTTGTGGTGCTAATGGAGTAATATTCATTGGCATAGCCACTTCATTCATTGAATGACCAGCTTTCATACGGATAACCTTACGTCCTTGCACAAAGTCATCAATATTGATAGCAGATTCATCTAACAACATCTTGGGGTCGTTAGTTAATGCAACGTTTTGCATGATTTGACGTGTTAACGCAACTTTAAGGTCTTGTAATTCGCCAATTAACTCTGCATATGAACGTTTAACCCAAATACGATGTGGGTCTTTTGTAGGAGAAATGGCAAAGAATGGGTGTCTACCCATGTAATTTTGTTCCATACGGATAATCGTATCACCACAAATGGTGATAATCATATCTTCTAAGATGCCATCGTTATTAATGTCGATTTTTGTATAACATTCATAGATAACCACTTCTTGACGGGCAGTTTGCTCGTCTTTATTTATGTCTACGTAGTTATCGCCAATAACCTGTTCTACTTGGTCTACGTTCATGCCATTGTAATTGCCGTTAACACGGATATCATCGATATTAGCATATACGCCTTGTGCTTCACGCTCACGTAGATAAGACATCGTAACTTTACGTTTATGGGCTACGAAATTAGCTTCTTCTAAAGACTTAGCGTCTGGGGAATATAAAAACTCACTTACTAGAATATTTTCTAATTTAGGTGCGTTTTTTCGATAATACGGCAATTGATATGTAACAGAGAAGTCTCCAAATTGGTCTGGACCTTGAATGTCTTCAATAGTTACACCAGTTTGTGTGAGAGCCTGTAATGCTTCATTATTAAGTACAGCTGTTTCTGTCGTGTATCCCTCTGTACGCTCCCAATAACACTTGATAATGCCCATACCAACAATCAAAGAATCTTTCATCCAGTTATATAACACTGTAAAAAAGTTATTTTGTCGTTGTAGTTGATACACTAACAACTCTTGCATGGTTTCTGCTTTCGTATCATCTTCTTCTGTAACGCCAGCGATAGTAATTACTTCATCGGAGCCAGTAAATACCTTCATTAAAGATGGTAACGCCCATTCAATTGTGTCGGCTACGTCTGTAGATACAAGGTCAGAGGTCTTAGAAAGAATAGGGAACTTCTGACGGTAGTAATCTTTATCGGCATAATATATTTCATAACGTTCTCGAACTGCTGGTTCGACAATAGAAGCTTGATATGCTTCGGCACGTTGAATATCGTTCTGCACGTATCGGACTACTGTCTTATTTAAGTCCTGTAATACGGATTCGCTATCCATTTAACCTCCTTAATCAAGAATACAAATAATATTAGAGTGAGCCATTAACAGATATTTAGAACCTTCAATCGTAATTTCTTGTGTATATGGTCCAAATTGAACCACGTCACCTTCTTGAACTTCATTATGTACCCATTTGCCATGGTCGAATTTACCTTCTCCACTAGCAAATACAGTACCAATGTTTTGTGCTTTCGGTGTGGAACCAAGAATAATACCACTTTCGGTAGTTTCTTCCTTCACTTCTGGAATAACCAATACGTTATCGTGTAATACTTTCATTACATCGCACCTCCTAATGGAATATCACTTGTACTTACATTACTAAAGTTACTAACAGGTGGAACAGCAATCTGACTGATATAAGCTAAAGCGTCAATTAAGTCATCGTGTAACCCTTTAGGGAAACTTTGTAATTCACTTTCGAGTTCTGTGAGGAACTTGGCTCCCATAGGGAACCACACACTACCAGTTTTAAACCGTGGTTGAAGAGTAGCAATACGTAATTCCTTACGACTAGACGCTTCTAAGTCCTTAACTGTAAACCAAATATTACGTTTAGGCATTTCTTTTTCTAGGTAATGTTTAACAGAAGCCTGGTATGCTACTTTTTCTACACCTACATAGATAGGTCTATACTTTTGTACCGCTCTAAATATAGCGTCAATGGTTTGTGAAGGGTCATACCTGTCATAATCAACGTCTAAGATAAACCATTTGTTATCTGGGTTTACTGCCACCGTGCAAACTACTGTATAATCGGCACTTTCTTTTTCAGAGATAGCCAAATCAACTGTAGTATAAATAGAACAATCCTCTAACTTTAACTCGTTAGGAGCGTAATACATGAAGTATTCTTTCTTAAACATTTGACGTTCTGGAGAAATAGCAATACACATCTTTTCTCTTTCCCAAATGTCTAGCTTACCTAACGCTCTCCACGCTTCTTTCTCTTCTAGAATTTCCTCTACTGGGAAACGTTCTGGCCAATTTGAAGCCCCTTCATCGTCCATAACTGGAATACGTAACGCATTGAATTTAAGTAAGTCTTTATTCTCGATAACCTGTTCAATCAAACATTTCTCGCCAAGGTTATTCCCAATCATAAAGATACGAGTTCTCTTACCAAGGAAATAAGCATCCGATAAAAACCAATCATAATCATTGCTTTGCACAGTATCTGACATGGAATCTTCAACGTCTTGAGGGTCGTCGATTACGATAATATCTGGTCGTTTATCACCCCACAATAAACCACGGATAGAAGAACCTTTACCATATGCTTCCATACGGACACATATTTCTTCACCCTTCTCATCGGTTACCACACATTCAAACGCTTTTTCTGATTGTTGCTTAACCTTTACCAGGTTTAAACTTAAAAACTCATTGGAAACGTATGTTTCAGCAATTTCTTTTAATTGCTTACTAGCCTTCGTTTGGTTGGCCATAATAAACACAATATAATTGGCTTTCTTGGAAGGATATGTTAATCGGTATAAAGGAAACGCACGCAATACGTACGAGCTTTTCGCACTTTCACGGAACCCCTCAATGGCAAAATGCTTTTTCTCATGTAACAAAATGTCACTCCACTTATAGTGGAACCACGCTGGCTCTACTTCGTCTTCGATAGGTAGAAACAATCGGTGGAATGTAACTAAATTTTCTTTCCCTCTCCTAAATGCTTCCGCTATCTTATCTTGTGCAGTAGATATAAAACCACCTCCTATAGTTAATAAAGCTCATTATCTCTGGAGGTATTTATATATAAGTGTAAATATAATTCAAAAATTAATTTTACTGGTAACGGTCTATTCATATAGGGGGTACCATTTTGGGAAGCCCCACCCTCTTATAAATCTGGGGAAAGATACTTATATTCTTGGGCAAAGGTGAAATGTTATAGGAAAAGGTTTATAAATCTGGGGAAAGGGTCTCTAAACTGGCGGGGGTGACATGGGGGGCGTGTAATGCGAAGCCCCACCCCTTGGATAGATGATTCTCAATCTCAAATACATGGCAAAAAGTAGGCAATTATCAATAGAGAGAAGTAAAAAGGCTATAAAGCCAGCAAATACAACGATTTCTAGGGTTTATAACTCATGTGATTTAGTGTAACCATCGAAAGCAACGAACACAAACGGAGCGAATAGATAGGTCTTAGAAAACTAAATACAAAGCGATTATCCTCGATAGTCCGCCTAACCTTTCAAAACAATTCAATGTACTAACGAAAGGGCAAGCCAACAGGCTTGCAAGGTGATATATCATGACTATTAAAAGAGAAATCGAAAAAACTACTAAAACTACTGCAACTAAAAATACTGCTGTAAAATCTAGCAATACATTCAGTTTAAAAGATGGCGTTTTGACTCTAAAAATGCACGTCGAATTTAATAAAACTGAAACAGGGTTGAAAATTGTAGACCTATTGACAGATGTCAAGGGCTATAAAAAAGCTGAGTTTAAAGACAGTAAAGGCAATGTATTAACATTGTTTAAAACTGGGTTCGAATACTCACCAAAGGTGAAAAAGACTGCACCTATTGCGGTTGACCCTAAAAAGCTTGATGTATTGAGTAAAGATGAACAGTCTGCACTCATGGCAATCTTGTCTAAATTACAATAATTTATTACAGGGTTAGGCGGTGTATCGAGGATAATCACAAAAACACGACGCTATACATTTAGGGTACATTTATTTCTAAAACCCCCTAAAATCCAGCACTTTTTGCGGGAATGTTATAGCATTGTAAAGAAAAGTATTTTTAAATGGAGGATATTCTAATGAAAATCTTTATCAATTACCAACTTACTAACGCTTTTCGTGTGGCTTGCAGTCGTGATAAAATGAGTGCTATCCAGCACATGATACATGGCGGTATGGAGCCTATTAAGGCTACACGCTTTATAGAGGCTATGTCTAAGGATTTAGCAGATACTTGGCAAGCAGAAAAGGCTTTTTGTCTAACACGTAAAAGCACGTACAAATGCTATGATACAGGTATGTTACCTGGTTTTAGATGGTATGATGTATTATGATAAAATTGGCTAGTTTACGGACTAGCCTTTTTTTGCGTTATAATACCGAACATATATTCTATTTATAAATAATAATTAACAAATTAAATTATTGTATACAATATATTAAATTGTAAAGGGATATGAGTTTATGAATACAGGTGATACAGTCTTATCTATATATGGTTATTCTGGTATATGTGATTAATGATAGGGAATTTATTTTTTCTTCTTCCCCGTTTTTCGCCTTTGTCTTTGTATTGGCTTGTATCGTGCTTTGCATTGCCTGTATAGGCAACGTATTATATATTGGCTTATAAGTGAATTATAACGCTTATACGTGTTACTACATTTTAGTAATAGCCCTAGAATTGATTATATAGCCCTCTAAGCCCTTTTTATATCTATTTAGGTATAATAACCCTATCAAATTATTTAAAACACCATACAGAGCGAATAAACGAATTTTATTTATAGGTACATACGTTTGTATGTATCTTTTTTTATTATCTGTATTGATACATATCTATATGTAGATACATGATACAGAATTTATTTTTTCTTATTCCCTGTTTTTAGTTTTATATATATTCTGTTTTCATCTTTTTTATCATTTCACTTTTTTACCACTAATGTTTATCTTGTTAGTTGATTATCATTGCGAAACCGTCAAGGTGCCTGAGATGTCGATAACGAACTAACCCAGCAAACATCATGATTCTGGCGTTTTGAAATTCATGTGCTACAGTGAGTGCAGTCGATGAGTTCGATAACCCAACGACTACACATACACACACTTATGTGTGTAGTGTAAATATCCAGTATTTATTAAAAAAGGAGTTTACTATGGATATTCAAACCGTCCAACTGATTGGACAAGTACTCGCATGGTCAACAGTGCTAGTTGGCTATGTAGTTATGGCAATGTTTTTCTATTTTTTATTAAAAAAGTGAGGTATTTATTATGGAAAAGCAAATTATGGATATTCTCAATAAAGCATGTAGAGGCTATGTATGGGGCGAAATGTACGTAGCCCAAATCTGGCAAATCATAGACAAAGAGGATTTGTCAGAAAAAGAAAAGCAAAGGTTGTTATTCAAATATATCCGTGAGCTAGAAAATGCTACGGATTGCGAAATTGATATCGACGACCTCGATAATATTTTAAATGCAGAGTATTCGGTCGAAGTCCTAAAAAAAGAAATGCAAGAGGCTGAAAAAGACGGCTACCCTACCGATTGGTATGTCGGAATGATTGAACAACTAGAATCAGAAAAGGAGAACTAAAATGAGACAATATGTATTTGACGGAAATGTTTATAATTGTGAGTTGCTTACTGAAAACATGGAGTCCAAAAAGCTCTATTATTTTCTACGGAATGTACAAAGTCCTAGCGATGTAATTAAAGTAGCTGTTGAAAATATGCCAGAGGAATACGTTCCTAAAATGGTTAAATTTGAGGCTGGCGACATCGTGATAACTAGAAATGCTTATATCGACCATATCCAAGAAGATATGGAAATCGATGTGAATCTAAAGCCTACGGAACATATTTTTGATTCCGACGGCAATAAAATGAAAGCTGGTAGAGAGTATGTGAGTGCTGAAGGTAAATTTTTCAAAGTTGGCCAATGGGATATTTTGTGGCAATACGGACAAACCCCAGGAAAGATGAAAGGTGCCACATTGATTACCACTGGTTCTATCAGTTTCATTAGTGGCAAGGTTATCGAAAAACCAATCCACCTACAATATAAGAATATGGATGTAGTCGTAGATGAAAGCGAATGTGTACAAAGTACGCTATCTGGTGAGTACGTTCCAGAAGCATGGGATAACCTTTACATCGAAGACGGAGATGAAATCATCACCCGCAATGATGTTAATAACGGCCTAACTGACGAATATGAAATTTGTGCAGAGTGTGATGATATCTACCCTACTTCTGATATGACAGATACACATGATGGCCGTATTTGCGAGCATTGCCTTGACAACTATTATATTTGGTCAGAAGTCATGAAAGAATACATTCACAACGATGAATGTGTTTGGGTCGGTGATGATTGCATGACTGATGAATATCGAGAAAATAATTACACTCAATGTGATGCTTGTGGCGAGTGGTTTAATCAAGATGAAGAAGGTTGCGAATCCGATGATGGCTATGACCTTTGCGATAGTTGTGCTGATGATTATCGCCTAGAAAGCGGTGCGATTTATTACAAAGACAGCGGTTATATCCAAGAGTACCACCCAGATATCGACCTTCACTTTTATGGTAACGGCCCTAAGTTCTTGGGTTGTGAATACGAGGTGCAAGGCGGTGGCTGTAACAGTAATATCGCAGAAAGCATCTTTGGTGACTATCGTGAGTTTTACTGTTCTCGTGATGGTAGCTTGAACGAAGGGTTTGAGGCGATTACTCACCCATGTTCCCCAAGTCATATGTTATCTAATATCGATTGGGAAACAATCGTCGATAAACTCGATAAAAATGGCTATAACGACACTGATGGTGCTGGATTCCATATCCACATCTCCAGAGAACATTTTAAGTCCCAGTCCCATATCGGGAAGTTGATTCGGTTTTTCTCCGATAACTATCAAGAATTAGTAAACTTCGGTAATCGTACGTGGGATACAGCCAACAAATGGGCAGAACCGACTGACTACGATACAGACGATAAATTCATAGCTATATATAGTAACGCTAAAGGAGAAAGATACAGTGCTGTTAATGTTTGGCCGTCTACAACGGTCGAAATTAGATTATTTGGGTGTACATATCGACCAGAAGTTATTCGGTCATATATCCAATTCGTTGATATTATTACAGACCTAGCAAATGGGTTTTACAACGACATGACATTCGAAAACGTTCGTAAAGAAGCTACAGAACGTGGCTATAACGAACTTATCTCTTATATGGACGAACAAGGTATTTAATAACAGGAGGAAAATAACAATGTGTGTTATCGCTGTATACAATAAAGAATTAGAATTGAATAAAGCTGAATTACAGGAGTGCTTTGATAATAACCCACATGGTGCTGGTTTTATGTACTTCGACGAACAAACACAAAAAGTGCATATCTCAAAAGGGTACTTTACTTTTGAAAGTTTGTGGAAAGAGCTTGAAAAGCTCCCTACAAATATTGATAGGGTAATTCACTTTAGAATAGCTACGTCTGGTGCTATTGGTACCAGCACTTGCCACCCATTCCCTGTATGTAGTGATTACAAAAAAATGGGATTAGGTGATAGCTACTCTGATATTGGACTAGCACACAATGGCGTAATGTACGAATATACGCCACTCAAAGGAATGAAAGCTAAACATTCCGATACTATGCAATTCATCAAAACTATGGTTTATCCATTAGGTAAAGCGTTATGGATTCCGCAAGTACAGGAATTACTTGAGGACCATGTGAGCGGAAATAAATTTGCTATCATAGCAAAAGACCAGCTGGTAGTATTAGGCGACTTCGAACAATCAAAAGAAAGCCATGCTTTATACAGCAATAGTAGCTACAAGCCCTATGTACCAACGAAAAACCAATGGCAAGACTACTATTTCTCTAAACCAGTTAAACAGACATCGTTCGATTATGACGATTTTGATACTAGCAGTTATGTTATTAATAATGGCTATGGACCTTATGAGATATATCCAGTAGAACTCTTTACTGGTAAAGTTACTGATGATAAAGCAGAAGAGTTTATCGACGCTTTCTATGATGTAGCTGATAGCCTCGGTTGTGGTGTGTATGATTATACAATTAAAGAATACAGTATTGTATTCTACGTCGATGACCCTACTATCATGGACGGTGAGAATATTCTAGGTAAACACGTGTTAATGGGTAATTTAAACTACGAGAAAGGGAAGTAATAACTTCCCTCCTCTTCCCTACTATGAGGTGATAGCAATGACTGGAATAGAATTATTTGAAAATTATTTTAAAACAGGAGATGTGTTTGTATGGAGCCGTATAGATGGCATTATTCCTATAATGTGTGAAATTACAAATATTCAACCTGGTTACGATAATATGCGTTGTAGGACATCATGTAAATACGGTAGATTAGGCTATGACCATGGCCATGTCACACTATGTAAACTAAAAGAAAATGCTCCTTATGTATATAAGTTAATAGAAGATTATTTAGAAGGAGAGTGGGCAAGATGACAGCTCATGAGATATTCGAAAACTATTTTAAATGTGATGATGAGTTTGTATATATGCCAGATGAAACGCTACAACAACGCTTTAAAGTATACAATATGCGAAGAAATGAGATTGAAATGGCTGTTATCAGAATTAGTTCCCCTAACCAACCATTCACATACTTTTTTAAACTACACAGTGAAATGCAGAGTGTTTACAAGATAATTCAAAAGTTTAGAAGATGAGGTGATGAAATGCATAATAGACTTCCCCTACTCCCTCACCAAGCACAAGGCGTGAAATACATACTAAATAATAGTTCCGCCTTTGTGTGTGACGACATGGGTATGGGTAAAACTAGAACAGTAATTGAAGCCATGTTTAAAAGAGGTAAATTCCCTATCTTGGTAATTTGTCCAGCTAGTTTAAAAATCAACTGGAAAAACGAAATAGAACGTTGGATAGGATTGACAATTCCAATCGATGATTTATCACAAAACGTGATTATTACTAACTACGAACGTATGAAAAAATACAAGTTCGATATTAAAGGTATACCAGTTAAACAGTTGGTATTAGATGAAAGCCATTCTTTTAAAAATGCTAGTAGTCAACGTACAAAACTAGCACTTGAGTGGTCTAAACGGATACCATACAAAATATTAATCACTGGTACACCAATGCTTAACAGACCAAACGAATTAGTTACTCAAATGCAGATTTTAAATAATATTCACAAGGTAGGTGGTGCAGAATATTTTCTTAATGCATACTGTAACCCTCGTAATAGTCAATACGGAATTGATTATAGCGGTGCTAGTAATCTTAAAAGATTACACAACGTTATGAATAAGATTTGGTTAAGACGTACAAAAAAAGACCTGGCCAACCAATTACCATGTAAAACAATCGTCCCTATACCAATCATAGAAATGGAACAACCAGCTCCCCATTCTTTTAGTGAAATTGAAAGATATGACAAAGCGGTATTACGGTCTAAACTGTCTCCCTCGGTGGATTTCGTCAATCAGTTGGTAGAACGTGGCGAAAAAGTAGTCGTATTCGTACATCATAAGGATATTGGTAAAGCATTAAACCTAGCGTTCCCAGAAGCAAGCGTTATTGTAGGTGGTCAATCACCTAGTATCAGACAAATCAACATAGATAACTTCCAACTAGGTGATACGCAAGTAATTATATGTAGCTTACAAGCTAGTGCAGTAGGCTTAACACTCACATCAAGTAGATGTGCAGTATTTATAGAATATCCTTGGTCACCCGCTCTATTAGCACAAGCACAAGATAGAGTACATCGGTTAGGTCAAAACAAAGATGTCTTTATCTACTACCTGTATGGTAAAGGTAGTATTGATGAATACAGATTGAATACAAACAGTTTTAAAAAAGCAGTGATTGATTATGTAGTAGATGGAGGTTCAATATAATGTTTGATGGAATTTACATAACAAAATCATACGGAACATGGTTCCCTTTTAAATGTGAACGTGAAATTGAACAATTGTGGCCACATGGTTGTACATATGTAAACGCCTGGACACCTAGACTAGATAAGTTGTTCGAAAGCCCATACGATTTTGTATGTAAAGAACCAATGGGAACCAGTGATTGGGGTGGAATTTATAAAGTAATTGAAATGTATAGATAAGGAGAAACACTTATGGAAAAGAAAATGACTAAAGAACAAATGTTAAAAATTATCGCTGATTTTGCTGATTTGATGGAATACATTTATAACGAAAGAATGTACTGGTACGAACAACGTGGGAATATGGACAAAGCACTATCTGATATTCACCACGCTATAGAAAATGATTACGACGAGAAAGACAGTAACAAATACGCTAAACTCATGTACGAAGTAACTAAAGAACGCCGCAAATACAAGGATATGCAAGAATTATTTTTACCAGTATATAACGCATATAAAGCCCACCCTACCCTATCTGCCGCTATCTATAACATGAGAAAGTATGACGGAATGATTAAGGAAGGTCGTACGTATGAACCTAAAATTTTACACGAGCTATTTGAGAAAGGAGGTCATTAATATGAATATTGTATTGCAACAATATTGCAGTGGTTGCTACAACGTATGGGAAGATGTATGTCTTAACAGTAAGTCAGATGTTTTAGAAGGACTTGTAGGCACGTATAGAATACATAAGTATCATAATCAAATATATAGTAAAGAATTCAGTCGCTGTAACTGGACTTATAACGATTTATATCTAGTAAAAGAAGTGTATGGTGGTTTTGTAGAAGGAATACAAAAAGGAACGTATTAAGATGGTTAATGTAGTACAACAAGGTTGGAGTCGAAATTATTACAACGTGTGGGAAAATGTGGACCTAACGAAAACGATTGGTTATAAGACAGCATTAGAGGGTGATTATTTAGTTCATAGTCTAACTCAACAAATCAGAACAGATTTTAAACAAGATTGTCACTGGTCGTGTGATGAGTTGTATATTATTAAAGACATTTACGGTGGATTTTTAGAGTTTTTGAAAGATGAGGTGATATAATGACATTTTTTATATTTCAAGATGGATTAAATTCCTCATATTGGCTAGTAGAGTGTGATAGCTATACCCTACGAGACCGTATCGTTCATTGTAATAATACTGATATCTCATCTTTTATAAATTTTAGTGTCCTTACAATGGGAGAATCTCTACGACTCACTCGAAGAGATACATACAAAATTATCGAAGAATATCGCTCTCTTTCAGATTTACCATTAGACACTACATTATTAGCAGTATAAACAGGAGGAATTATTATGTTACACAGTAAATATTTAACACAAGAAGGCATGGAAATTATGTTAAAAACACTATATAAAAGTGGGTGGAGATATATCTTTAGAAGAGTATATCGTAATGAATTTTATGTATCGAGAGAAAAACCACGATACTCTGAAGATGATACACTCATTTCCTACCCAGAACATCAGACTCGTTTGGGTGATATATTAATCATATTTATAGCAGACGCCTTAGGAGGACACAACTATATTAAAATAGCAGACCACATTGACATAGTTGATTGGTCTAAAGTAGAGGTTGATACACCTATATTCGTTAAAATGTCTAAAGATGGCGTATGGAGAAAGCGTTATTTCGCATACTTTAGAAATGGCAAGGTGAATACGTGGCCCTGTGGTGCAACATCATGGAGTGCTGATAGACCCAATGATACGATGAGTTGGGAATATGCAAAACTAACCAAAGATGAGGAGGATTGATTATGGACATGATTGTTAAAGATTGTGATTACTTAGAAACAGGCATTGATTGGGTATATTGTAAAGATTGCCTTGCAGTAACAAAATGGCTTCATCTGTACAAGACTCAATTTGGTTCGGCTACAAGCTGGCGGAACAATGAATTATTAGGGTTGAGTGGTACTATATATACTAACCTATCTGATTTTTACCAAATTGTAGAAGCATATAAATAAAAAAAAGGGGGAACATTATGATTACAATCCAAATAGACGAGAATAAATATAAACAAATTATTAAGAACACATATGACAACTTAGGATTTACGCTTTCTGCTGATTGTGAAGCATGGGAAACTGGCTTTGAACAACTAACTGACTTTATCGATAACTCTATAGAAAAAGGAAAGAAATAAAAAAGTGGCGAGGATATTATTCCTCGCCTTTTTCTTTAGGTAATGTATTTAATTTATCAATGAGTTCACGACTTAATCGACTGCTTGTATCAATTACACGTTTATCATCTACTTCCTGTTTGTCTACAGGTTTTAAACCAGCTCTATCGAGCCAATCTTTAATAGCTGTTACTTTCGCACTAGCTGGAGTATCTGGATTGTAAATGACTTCAAGGAGCATATTCGCTACTTCATCTGCCTTATCCATAAATTTCTTATCCATGCGTTGTTTGTATTCCGCCAGTGCTTGCTGTACTACTACGCTTTCTTCCACGGTATTCCCCCTTGGTCTATATCCAGCCGCCTTTAGGGCTTCTGATTTACTGCCAGTCAAAATCTTTGTTTGTACATAAACCCTTTGTTTATGCGTTAAGCCCTTTACCTTTTTTCTTCCTGGCTTAGGCTTTCTCATATGTAACCGCCTTTGCTATGCGTTTAAGTTCCCATATACGCTCTACTAACTCATCGGTTGTATGCGTTGATGTGAACACGTATCCATTATTAAGCAACAAGAATGAATTAGCCTGTCTGCCTTTGGTAGCACGTAACACTTTATTGTTACGGAAGTATTTTCTAAACAATTCTTTTGAGGTTGATACGTTCATAGGCATGATAGCGTATACTTCTCTCATGGCTACTTTAAAGCCATATCCTAAGTCAAGATACATATCATTAATTGACATATAATCCTCTCTTTCTCAAATCAAAATAGGTATCGCCCATAAAAGGAGTGACCTTTTTGTTATGTTCATCACCGCTCATTTCTGCTATCCAGAAACCACTTAAACTAGGGCGAATACCACTAGCTTTAAGGTAATTTGGGAAAGTTTGAAAAGATGATTGTCGTAATTCCCATACCTCTTTAACAATAGGCTTCTTTGTATACTTATTATGCTCTATAGCCACTTTAGGCACTGCACTAGGCTCATGAAAATGTTCGAACCATGTAACATCTGCGTTAAAGTAATCATAGTAGTTTTTAGTTTTGCGATTTTTGTGTAAAATATGATGAACATAACAATTTTTATTTACGTTAAAGTACAATAAGCCAAACTCACCTTTGTATAAACTTCGATTACCAAGTAATGCACAAATCATTTGCTCAACGCTAATATAAGCGTCATTATAGGCTCTAGCACCATGGTTACCACCAATTACACCTAGTAATTGCCCACTCTCATATAAAGGACGAATATCTTCAACCAATGCGTATACCTGTTCATCACCGACTAATGTCTCTTCTAATACGCTACCCTTTGAGTGTTTTGTTGTGGTATTAGTGCTATCACCACCAAGAATAACTTTGCAATTTTTGCCTAATTCCAACAAGTTTTTTACTGTTTGTTGTAAATACTTGCGGTTGTTTAAACCTTCATGCACATCAGATAATACAGCTAATTGTCCATATTCACTATCTAATCTACACTTCATAATGTGCGGTAAAAATGTCTCCGCTAATGCTTTTGTAGTCATGCACGCTCCTAGTTTTTTAGATATTCTTCTAAATTACCAAACTGTGCGTAATACAATGGCAATGCCCTTTTAATATTTTGCTTACAAGCTGATTTACAATTTTTAGCTGATGATTCTGTGATTTTATATTTCTTTGCACACTGCTTGATACTCATACCATAGATAACGGTATCTCTCCATACATACCACATCAATGGTCGCACCTGTTTTAAATATACTTTTAGCCAACATACGAAGTGAAGTAACATCATGTGTTCTTCTTTACGTATGATGATTTTTTCTGGCGAATCGCCATACCTCTCCACCATGGCGGAAAGTTTATCAACTTTGCGATATTCTGCTACTGAATTAGTAAATTCCCAATTCTTCATAATAGCATTGATTTCTTCGACAGCACTATCGCCACGCTGTTCAAAAAGAGCCAATGCCTCTTGTATCATTGACTCTTTCATATTACTGTACCTCTACTATCTGGTGTGAGACCTTTAGGGCAACGAGATAGGTATCTACAACTTACGATAATACCTACCCCTATGTCCTTGCCTGTTTTCTTTTTCCTCTCACATGATTTTAAGTATCGTACATTTCTTGATTGTGTTTTCAAATATTCCTCTATGAGGTCTTTATTCTCTCCTAATACACCAACATTATAGAAGTCACCAGTATTTCCGTAGTCAACTACGAAATAGTGAACCATGTAACCCCCATTTAGTATATCGTAATATACTATTCTACAATGTCATACAGTTGTTTAAAAATCTCTGGGTCGCAAGGATATTGCTCACCATTGACCCCAGTAATAATCCAATCACCTGGGTTTGTTTTTACAATACCATTTAATGTAACTAGGTATTGCTCTTCCTGAGTTTCATAAGCTACTAATTGATTAGGCTTGTGGACAATTTTCTTGTGTTCTGGTAAGTTCTGAATTAATTCTACCCCCAACTTAAAAGCTTCAAGGGCGTAATCTCGAGACAACGCACGAGCAATACTGCCGTGTTCTGGTACAAATTCTAAAATATCATCAGATACCATAAACGTACGAGTAGGAACATCAACACCGCTCACTACTATGCTATTGTCTAGTTTACGCATTTCTGTGTAGCCTAATTGTAACAAATCGGCTAATACATAAATGAATTGTTTTGTTGTCATAATCACTTACTCCTTTGCTTTACTAGGGTCTACAAATTTTACGCCATGTTGTTTCGCCAATCTGGCACGATTATCTCGTTGACTCTCTCTATATGTTCGTAATCGCATTTTCATCTCTGCAATCTGGTCTTCGAGTAATTCTCCATAATCTCTGTATTCCATATTATTTACCCGTGCTTCCAAATCCACCTTTACGAGGACCACGAGGAAAATCATTTGCTACTCTTTTGTATTCTTGGAAAATACCCTGTGCAATCTTATCGCCCTTTTTAACTACATAATCCGTAGCAGTGGTATTTTTAAGCAATACTTGGATATGTCCTTCGTTATCTTCATTGTTGTAATAATCTTTATCAATAACCCCAACAGAATTGATAAGCACAACTCCCTGTTTTCTTGGGTTAGATGAACGATCATATAAGAATAACGCTTCATTATCGCGCATATAAGCTTTAACACCAGTTGGTATAAGGACTGTTTCACCAGCCCCAACTACCACTGTTTCCGCTGACCTTAAATCATACCCAGCACTGAAATAGGTTTCACGCTTAGGTAATTCAATATCAGTGCCTTCATATAGCGATATAACTTTAAATTCTCTATTAGGTCTACAATCGTTTGGAATTTCCATATAACCATTTGGAGTTTTCATATCGTATCTCCTTATTTAAAACTGAACATACCATTCGTAATACCAGAATAAGTAGGAAGTTTGCCGTCCCATTTTTCAACTTGTTTAAGTTGTACCATTTCTGGAGTTAAGCTAGAAGCAACTTGTGCATTGTAATAAGCTTCAGCGTCAGCTTGGATACGTTTAGCTTGTGCGTCACCTTCAGCTACTGCAACTTTTTTCTTGGCTTCAGCTTCTGCTGCAATTTTTTCGTATTCTGCTTGACGTTGTTTGTATTGAGCATTAGCTACTGCTTGGATTGCTTCCTTAGTAGCACTATCTGGTTCTACTTTGCCAAGTGAAGCTTGCTCAATGATAATTCCATCTTGGTCGAAGAAAGCAGATACTTCTTTAAGTAACTCTTGGTTGAAAGCTTCTTTCTTTTCCCCTACAATATCCATCATGGAGTAGTGAGAAGAAATATCATTGGCAATACGTTGGAAGTTTTGTTTCATGTACCCATATTCAATGATGCTATCGTCTTGACCTTTGAATTTATTATAGATATGAGGTAAAGAATCTTGATTCATATGGTATGTTACTTGTGCATCTACTTTAATTGTTTTGCCGTCCTTAGTACCAATGACGATACTATCATCTACATCTTTACGGTCTTCGTGATTACCGTCAATATAGTATGCTAGTTCTGTACTTACTGGATACTCAGTAACACGTTTCCATGGAGCAACTACATGCCAACCTTGGTCTAACGTTTCTTCTTGGATACCGCCGTCCATTTTATTGAATACAACACCAGCATGGCCAGCTGAAATCATATACGTAGTATTGTAGATTAATCCAAATCCAACCAAGACTAACACGCCAATACCAACGAGTTTTGCACCTAAACTATTCATGTTCGTTCCCTTTCTTAATTTTCTTAGCTATATAATTGAAGGCCTCTACCAGTTCTGTCTGATAGACAGTGGCTAGAATTAGCCATACAATAAATAAAGCAAAAATTGTCCATAACATACACATAACCTACTTCACCTTATTAACAGCGTCTACAATCATATTGACATAATCTTGTACATTTGTTTTGACAAAATCATTTGCACCTTGGATATTGTCAACTGTAACAATGTTTGCAACAGCCATTGCTATCAGAGTATCTTTATCTGGGATAAAGGCTTGTAGCATGAATGATACAATCGTCATAGAGCCGACGATTTTCAATACTTTCAAAGCACCTTTTTGCTTTGTCTCTGCTCGTCTATTGTATTCGTAACCGCATCCATCACCAGGTGACTCTATATAATAGTAACCACCAACTATAAAGCAAGCAACAAACCCAAGAAAAGCTATTAAACCTAGTGCGAATTTAAGTGGGTTTACAATACCAGCAAAGTAGATAAACCAAGGGCTAATAATTAGTTCCATATGTATCACCTACCAGTTCGTTTAATTTCCTTCTTGTTTATCATCGTATTCACAACAGTTAGCTTTCTTTGTATATACATCTACATACGCTCTACGTTTGTCTCCGTCATAAGTGACTTCGATATATTCAGAGACATCTGTTCCACCAACTAAAGCTTTCCAATTCTGTAATGTCTTACAGAACCAGACAATGAACATTTTGTCCGTTGTAATTTGTTCTGATGGATAATTACATTTATTAAATAACGCATTACGTGCTAAATTAATTGCTTTTTTCTGCATGCTATCCATATCTAATCTCCTTTCAACGTCTCTTCATTTACAAGTTCTGCGAAGACATATAATGCTTGCGTAAGTAAATACTCGACCAATATCCAGTTCTTACCTCTATCAGTTAGCTTACCTTTAGATTCTTTATGTACATCGGCTCGTATTTTAGCACCACGAGCTAAGTCAGCCAAAGTATCACGTTCTCTAACGATTTGTAACTTGCCATCGTCAAGATAATCACGAATTAAGGAGTCCAAACGAAGCCAAAACTCTTTATAGTATTCGGCGTCAGTTAATTCTCCGTCTAGGTATTTACAAACATACGTGTCCATTTCGTCATTAAGGCGTTGAAATGCCATTCCTAAATCCATTTTATTCATGTTAATTCACCTCGTACGGGTTCTTTTGGTTTTTTCTTATGTGATGTGAAATCACAGGATAATTCTTTACAATTTTCACACATGCCAAGCATTTCCAAATTACATAAACTAGGGTATACATAATTTAAACGCTCATAAATAGCACGTGCTAATTGTCTATGCTCGTCACTGGCTCGTTTGCATAATCGTTGTTTCAGATATTCAAGCCAACATCTTAAATTACCAGTCAAGGACAATTTAACATTAGTTCCTAATGGTAATACGTAGGACGCTTGCTCAACACTCAAACCAGCATTACGTAAGTTATTAAACATGGTAACTGACATATCATATGCAGTACTCAACAGTGATTTTTGTTTACTTGTGAGTGAAGTAAAATCCGTAAAAAAACCGTTGACAGTAATGTCCATGCCACGGGTCGATTGTACTGTAGGACTAAAATGTCTATGACGACTTAGCTGTGCTAACACTTTTTGACTACATATAATGTCAATAGATACCATGATGTGTTCTAGTAACGACCAGTGACCAGATTTGCACGCTTTGATTAAAGAATCTAGCGTGCATTTCTTACCATAACACTTGCTCATTGCATTAATGGCAACATCTGGTTCTGTATAATGTTGTAATTCTACGTTACTCATCATGCTTCAAATTGAGCCTTATCTTCAACGTATTTTTCAAGTTTGATACGAGCTACTTGGATATCATTAGCAAAATCTTCTAACAAATATCCTAGTTGCTCATCTTGACATTCGCCAATTACTTCTTGAACCAATACTTGTAATTGTGAATAAGAATCATAGACAGATACTGCTGACATAATGTCTTGCATTTGTTTACTGATTACTAATTTTCTCATGGTATTTCCTCCTTTAATGCATACGATTAATTATCGTAATGATATACATAATCGTCATAATAAGTTCTAAACCAATTGCGGCTACTAACAAGCCTATTGTAACACGTATCCACTTATCCAATCAAATCACCTTCAATTCCGAAGTAGAGTTGTTGATGTACAGGAGTTGGGTCGTCTTCAATTAGAGAATGGTGTGATAATTCACTGCGTACTTTAATCGCTGGCTTTGCAATTTCTATAGCGTTCTTAACAGCTTTTTGTACGTGTTCGTAGTGTGTTTCAGAGTACCAACGGGTAGAGTTACAATTAAGACCACAAATACAAAGAACATCGTCTTTACGTGAACAATACGGAACTAACTCATCAGAAACAAAACCAACGAATCGATATTGTGTTGCACCATTCCATTTACGTTGTTCAATGTTTACTTCAACATACGCTGGTTCGAAATCATCTGGCACGAACCAAAGTTCATAAAACATATGATGTGGCCCATAGTCAATAATGACACGTTCGTATTGTTGGCCTTTAACCCATACCTTATTTGCGAACAATCGTGTATGCTCTGGTTTGTAGTTATGTTTGCTCCACCAAGCCCAGATACTTGCATATGCATAGTCTTTATTTTCAAAACTAGCAATAAAACTACGTTTATGTTTTAAGCAATTACGCCATACTACTAATACTTTCATTTGCACTCCTACAACACTATTACTTCTAACCATTGTCTTCCAAATTCAATTGCTTCTTCATACGTATCCACAAATATATCTATGGCCCCAGAATAACCGCCACCAAATCTATCAGCTACTACATATTCTCGTCCATTGATAAGAACATGTGTGCCTAAAGGCAAATCGTCGCTTGCTACAGCTCCGACATAAGGATATTCTCCATTGGCCATAACTCCACCAGTATGTGTATAAGCACTTACTTCCATTACCTGGGCATGTGCTACACTACTTAGTAAAGCCAAGACACTAATTGTTAATACAAGTAATAATCTTTTCATATTTCCCCCCTTAACGAATATAACCATATACAGGGAAAGCAACTTATGGCTGAAGGGAGTTAAGAGCCACAGTATTACTATCCACAAACGGTCTGGCGGTCTCAACGGGATTTGAACCCGTAATCTTCACCTTGACAGGGTGACGAGATAACCCTTACTCCATGAGACCATGTGGGAGCGGAGATGGGACTTGAACCCATACTATACGAGCTTATGAGACTCGTGTCTCTGCCATTGGACTACTCCGCAATGTTGGTAGTGGTGCTAGGGATTGAACCTAGAATAGAAGAGTCAAAGTCTTCTGTGTTACCATTACACTACACCACAACGTTGGTACCCCTAGTAGGACTCGAACCTACAGAACCCTGGTTCTAAGCCAAGTATGTTTACCAGTTTCATCATAGGGGCATATGGCACAGGCAAGAGGAATCGAACCTCTATCTTCGGTTTTGGAGACCGACGTGTTACCACTACACTATACCCGCATGGAGCCACTTACTGGAGTCGAACCAGTACCAAATGTTTACAAGACACTCGTTCTAGCCATTAAACTAAAGTGGCATGGTGCCGTTGGAAGGATTCGAACCTCCGAAGCTATGTCCTAAGCGACAGATTTACAGTCTGTTGTCTTTATCCATCTTGACTACAACGGCATGGCTCCTGGGAAGGGACTCGAACCCCTAACATTCTGGTTAACAGCCAGACGCTCTACCATTGAACTACCCAGGAATACAACACCACTACATATGGTCGGTATCGAACCCACCGTCTACGCCCTTTCTGGACGTTGTTTTACCTATAAACTAATACGTAGCTGTTGTATGGTATATACAACCAAACACCCATGGTGCGTTCAGTCCTTAACGACAGTATATAAGTGCCGAATGGTGACCCGTGGGGGGATTGAACCCACCGTACTCGCTGTGAAAGAGCGATGTCTTAACCACTTGACTAACGGGCCATGTATAACGCCTGTCCTAACTGGGAAACCCTTGAGTAACCCAGTAGGCAATACCAAATCGTAATTCAGTATTAAGGCTCTGGAGGAAGGTATGAGATTTGAACTCATGATTGCTTTTTAGACAATGCCTCTTTAGCAAAGAGGTGCAATAAACCAGACTCTGCCAACCTTCCATATATGGAGGAGAGTGTGGGATTCGAACCCACGGAACATTTCTGTTCGACAGTTTTCAAGACTGTTGCATTAATCCAGGCTCTGCCAACTCTCCATGTATGGTGGAGAATATTGGAATTGAACCAATGCTACATAGGGCTTCAACCTATTGCTCTACCAACTGAGCTAATTCTCCGTGTAACAGTCCAATGAAGGACTGTACATTGTCAACCATGAATAATCGATAAGTTTGAAGTAACTGCATATATTATGCAGTATTATAAAAGTATTGTTGTAATGTCTGCCACGCTGACAACATCTAGCCAGACCCTGGCAAAACAGGAAATCCGTGGATTTGATAAGCGATTGAAGATTGATGATTGAAAGCTTAATACGAATGATTAATCTAGTTTAATGATTAAGGGCTTATAATTAAGGCTTAAAGATTATAGATTACCACCCACGCTTGTATACTCATCTACTTACAAAGCGTTTAGAACATGCTGTTCTAACCAATTTTATATGTCCTTTTTTATCAGAAAAGGTTGTTAGCTGCTTTCTAGTAAAGGTAGGTGTAGAAACAACTTACTGCGAACAAAGACACCTGGGCCATATTCAATGTTGACCGACAATACAACAATAAAAGTCTAATTAGTATTCAACTGTAATTTCTGTCACTTCAGTCGCATGACCTAAGATAGAATCAATGTCAGCTAAATAGTTTTCGATGTATTCTTTGAATGACATCAAGTTTTCAGCTAATTTATTAGGGTCTAATAATTCAACTGCATATTGGTCTCGTAATTCTTTTTCACGTTCTTGACGAACTTTACCAGACGCTTGTGTTACAGCAGAAAATTCTTGGTATAAACGTTCTGTAACTTTATCATCAGCATGACGTTCTGCTGATTGATATTCTTTAGAGTTTTGCAATACTGCTCGTTGCATATCTAAAACTACTGTTTGGAGTAAGTCATTTAGATATTTCTTACGAGCAATCGCTGAAGCGAAAGAAATGTTTTCTACTTCGTCAGATTGTTTATCAATACCAATAAACTTCTTAACTGATACTGTATTAGTAGCATTGGCTTGCATGATAGCATTTGCTAACGCTTCACGACGTTTCAACTTATCATTTAAAGATTGAAAACGTGCCTTTGCATCAGAAACCCAGTCTTTTTGTTTCAAGCCGTCGATTACTGTTCTATTAGATGTAGCTACTGCTACAAACTTAGTAGAAGATAATTCGGCAATTTGATTATCTAACACTTTCTTTTGTGTTAATGCTTTTCTAATTGTCATTATTTCTTTTACCATTTTGCATCTCCTTATTCACTAAAGATTAACATATAAGTGAAGTTGTATTGGCGTGGACTCCAGTATTTCTCAACTTCTGTATTCATTATACCATCACAACTTCACCATGTCAACACTTAAATGTGAAGTTTTCGAAAATTTGTTAACGAATAGGGCAAACGCCTTGTGAACACTCTGCTCTATCGTCTAAAATTTCAAATTCTTTGCCCATGTTGCGACTACTTAATTCCATTGCATTTAGTAAATCTGGGTCAAATGGTTTCATCTTAGATTTTAATTCTTCATATTCTTCCTTTGTACATTCCTCATAAGGCATTAAAGGATAATACGTAGAATTTAATTCTAAGAACGTAACGCCTAATATATCATCCCAATTGTTATATACGAAGTCTTCTACTTCTTCCCACTCATCTGGTTTAACAGTAATGGTATTAGAAGTATTCATATCTGTATAGAATTTCTGGAATAATATATATTCTTTAAGCTGTTCCACTGCTGGAATATCAGCTTTTGTTACTTCTGAAGGACTATGTACAGGGAAATCAATTACCAATGTGGTAGCTGTTTCCATGTCTTGTCCAACTTCTGGGTGGATTTGCCACCCCAACTCTTTAGCCGTTAGTGCTAATGGGTCATGTGCGTTTACACGTATACGTCTAATGAAGTATGGTGAATGTTGCCAATGTACCCCTGGTGATACACCATTCGCTACCAGGCTTAATGACCCCTCTGGTTTCAACGCAGTCATAAGTAATGGAACAGGTGTTTTTAGTTCACTAGCAATATCTTCCCCAGCTTCATGGACGACATTTCGTAACCATTTAAGGATACCAGCTTTACCACCAGCTCTCACAAACGTATTATTAGACATTTTAGCAATAAAGTCTTGCCAACCTGTCATAGAACACCCTGTTAAGCGGTCACGATGATGTGCTACATTCCAACCTTCAAGTTCCAAATCTACGCAAGTCATGCGGTAACCAGCACGAGCTGACAGGATAAAAGCTTCTTCTAAGCCGTCCCAATCAACATTGCCTTGTTTATCTGCAAATGCAACCATATTAACTGTAGTTAAATTACATACAGCGTTAGGCGGTAGTAAAATTTCATTGCATGGATTTGAGCCCGCAAAGTCAGCACGTCTGCGTCTAGCTTCAGCTACGTTGATAATGCCTGGTTCTCCAGATATTCTGATGGAGTTAAACAACTCGTGTATTTTTTCACGACTTGGTTTTTCTTCTTGGAAAATACTGTTGTTACTCATGTAGCGATGTTCCATGCCTGGTTGGATATTGTCCTTAGCGTGAACACATTCTTCATCATGTGGGTCAATAATCGCAATTTCTGCCGTTCTTCTTACTCCACCCACAACTACGTTTTGTCCAATTAAATTGCAGATATCCAAACAATGGATAGGTCTTAATTGCCCATTTACAGGTTTAGATGAGAACAGCCCATCTTGGATTACTTCGTGAATTTTCGTAAACATATCCATAATGGATTCGTAACCACTTGCTGTGCCGCCAAACTTAGAGAGTGTAGCACCTTTAACACGAATTTCTGTGTAATCTAACATAATGTGACTAGGACCATCTGGTTCTACTAAACACAATAGATATGCTTTTAAAGCGTCAACCCAACCTTCTTTACTATCACCAATATGAATGATACACATATCTCCGTCGGTTTCAACGTAAGTGTTTTCTCTACCTTTCTGTTTAGTAGAATGTTTGTTGTACTGATGATGTAAGATGACATTCTGTCTAAAACGAGGTAACTCATTTACGTCGCTAGGTAGAATACGTACACCAACACCAGTACCAACCATTAACAGATAGAATAAATCGCATAATGACTTAATACTATCAATTACCACGAAAGAACAGTTAAAGTTAGCGAGTTTAGTTTTTTTACTTGCTTCACTACCACCAATCCACAATGACCGACCACTAATGAATTGTTTTAAATTAAACATATTATCAAACAAACGCTGTGCTTCGTAAGCTGACGTTGGGGCTAAAGAACAGTTGTATTCAACAGCTCTAGCACATGTTTCTTTCCAAGTCTCACGTCTGCCTTCTTCTGGTAGCCAGCGAGAATATGTTCGATAATACACAAGCTTTGCCAGGTTCTCCATATGTTCTGGAAAATCTGGATAGCTTTTAAGGAATTCTTTTCTCAATAAGCTCATTCTTTATGGTACCTCTCCACTAACTCACACTCTTTTTGTTTCCAGAAATGACTTTTAGGACCTAAAATTGAGTAAGAAAACTCATCTGTCTTTGGGTCATACTGAATTGATTGTATTGTAATAACACCCTTTGGTGTTTTCACTTTGTCATACATATTAAATTTTTGGACGGCCATATAAATCCTCCAATAATTTAACTAACGTACGCAAGACAGCTCCGAATGATACACCCCATACAGTAGGTACCAGCCATGTAATCAAACTATGTGCCTTCATAAAAAAGTAAGGGACAAAAGACAACCACGCTAGTAAACAGGCTATCACGCACGCTCGAATGAGAGGAGGAACTAGATTATCATATATCCAATACAATAAATCTTTCATACTCTATCTCCTATCTGATACGAAAAAATAACAGCATTATCGTAGATTACAATAAACGCCATATACTGTTCTGAAACAGCAACAAACAGGTTTGCCCCATACGTGCGAGACAACTCCTGTCCTGTCCTGTAAGCTAAAGCTTGTAATTGATTAAATACGTCCGACAAGCTTATCATCTCCTACTGGTTGACGAGTAGCACGACACACATTTTCAAATATTAGTTTTGAATCAAAATACATACGTGATAAGTGTTTCGCTGTAGCGTCAACGTAACGTTGAGATTTTTGAATATCAGACACTCTCTCCCATGCGTCTAATACATCTGGGTGTTGTGTGGATATTCTATCTCCCTCATTAACCTTTGTAGAAGATTCCCTACTTATCTTTGCTTGGAGTGCTTTAGCTCTACGTTCGTAGTCCATTAACGACTTGCCTAAATCGGCTGACACTTTTTCAAAGCTTGCTTGTAAAGCAGAAGCATCTTTTAAGATAGCAAATGCCATAGAAGCGTCTGTCTCATCTAATGCGTCAAACGCCGCATAAATTTGTTCATAATTGTCATTCAACTCAGCAAGGTCATTAAACATATATTACTCCTTTGCTCTTGTATTAGCTTTGAAGTCCATGCGGAGACGCTCAATAAATTCGATTGCGTCAGCTTCTGTAGCACAAGTTTTAATAGGTACTTGGAAACCATTAGGCAACATGCCTTTCACTTTGTATTCAAATACTTTATTGCGGTCTTCTTTGTCTGGAATGTTTGCTACATACACAGACACCACATCTACAAGTTTTTTACCATCTTCAGTTAAGATAATCATCTGATTCTACCTCTTCCTCATACATAATCTTTTCTATCTTACGTTCAACCATATTGGTCCACATACGAAGATAGATACAACATTCATCTTTAGACGCAACTCCTAATGTTAATGCTAAGTCAACAGTGTCAATAGGATTGTCTGTGCAAGAAGCTAAATCCTCCAAGCACAGACCTCCATCGGTTACATCTCTTAATTCTGTGATAAACACAATATCACTATCATGTTCGTCATAACTGGATACCAACCACATCGTTGTTGATGGCTGATGTAAAATAACCTTATTCTTTTCCATGTGCCATTTCTGGGTCAATGGCAAGAACTGTTAAACCTTTAGCGATAGCTAGAAGTAACACATCTTTACTATCTTCTCCAGCCCCTTTGATAATGGATTCGATTAATGCACAGCACCCCATAACCAATTCCATACCAGTAATATCTTTAATTTCCACAGATGAAGATGTCGCAAACCCTGTGCGTTCTTCATTGATAACTGCTTTGAAACTTACAGATAAACCATTTTCTTTTTCATTTAGACGTTCTGCTGATTGTGCCATAATTCTTCTCCTTAATAAAAAATAGTCTGTCACAATATGGTCTTGAAATAACCACTATATCGCTATCATCTTGTTCAAAATACTTATGAACAATCTTAAAGCCTTTATCATCTACCTCATCTGCAATAGTTAATTCCACGCCATTAATTAAAGCATGGAATAAATCTTGCCGAAGAAGATACGCAAAACCTTTGATGTGTATTACACCAGATTCTGCTTTTTTATACCATGTATCAGAGTTGACATTACGTTTCGATTCAATGGTATAGACTTTATCGCCTATCGTAGCTTTAATATCGCCACGCATTTTTTCTACCATCTCATCATTAGCTAATGCTTTGATAATATTTGCTGATTTTAACGCCCCAGACATTGGTACTAGATTAGCTTGTATTCCAATCTTTTCTAACCATGCAACTAACTCACGTTCAGCATTTCGACCATTACGACGATTGCTTTTACCTCGTTTACTAGCCGAAGTTAGTTTTTTACCTTTATGTTCTAGTTTTCTTTTAAGTCTATTCTCCTCTTGGCGAGGAGACAAAATTGACTTGTCTTTAGGCGAATACAAACCGTAATTATCACATATCCAACACTGGTCTTTAAATGTTCGGCAATTTTTAATGACTTTGCAATTCTTCATCTTTATCACTTAAAACTGCTAAACCGAGTAAACAGTATACAATTACATCATATAAACGCTCTTTAGCGTCTGGTAGTGTGATACCATGTTGTAACAATGCTAGGTCATGCTTGTCTTTAAACTGCATACACGCTTTAAAAGCACCTTCTTTAGATACTTTTCCAAATTGACGTTCCGCACTTTCTTTAAATGCAGTCAAAACATCATCTTGGTTAGCATACTGTTTATTTTTCATCAAAAACAATTGTGCTATTTTGCACAAATGATTTGAACACAAGCTATCAAAATCATCGATATTAATCGTTTTCATGTTTCTTTCCTTTCTCGCAAAACTGTGCAACGTTGCAGTATCTTTCACACTTAGTTCCTCCCCATGTTTCTGAATGTCTGCATGGCGGTGGCATAGTATTTGTTTCTAATGCCTTAACTAAATCACCAGCCTTTTTCTTCATATATCTTTCGACCCACACATCGCTAATCTTATTAATTGGTACTAAATAACCAGGGCTAGTAATGCCACGTTGAGTAGCGATATATGTATTGCCGTCACGTACGATTACTTCACATACGAGGTTGTTTACTGGTTTTTTCAGTTCCTTTTCTATCTTCATACGATAATCATTTAATTGGATTGCTAAATCAAGGCGATGTCTTGGTCCACCACTACGAATCTCATTGCGAAATTTAGGTTGACCTTTCTTAGCACCTGTCTTATATACTTCGCCAGTTGGTACACGCTTTGTATATAATCCAAGTACTTTAGCTACTTTCCAACTCCCATAGGTTTTATTGTCATACAAAGTTCCGCCATTTTCAGCTGAATAATAATCAAATGCACCAGTAGAAGTACCATCATCAAGGCGAACTTCTGATATACCTTCATCGTCTGTATATTGTTCTAAGTAATCATGTACTTTTGTACCATGTAACATAAAAAGAGACGACTTAGGGTCAATAGCATATTCTTTTGTGATTTTGAGATAATTCTCTCGTGTGCCAGCAAGCAATTGTGTTGTGCTAGGTGTCCCAGTCCATTCACGTTGGTCAGCAAGAGCAATTAACGTGCGTTTAGATAAACACCTACCAGCTGGACAATATAACTCACCAGTATTTGAATTAACTTGCCCTTCTAATCTGCAAGCTGTAAGACATTCGTCTATTCCGACTTCATGACCATCAGGACAGATATACTTCGTATATGGCATGTCAACACCCACAATCACATGGACAATCACAAATTACAACATCGCAAGATGGTGTATTGTCTACTGGCACATATGGAATATAGAAATCATAGTAATCATTATTTCGTTTATCTTCCTTTTGTATCGTTTCCTTTTCTTTATCTTTCATAATAGCCTCCTTATTAATATTCAAAATCTCGTGGTCCAAATGTCCAACAAGAACCAAAATCAATATAGCTACGGTCATTACGACGCATCCATTCTAACTGCGAACCTGTTGGACCATAGTTCTCACCGCTGTGATTTACTGTTTGTGTTTTCTTTTTTGGATTTTCTTCTTTTATTAATTGCTTTACTGTCATTGTTTTTCCCTTTTACTTATAAGTGAAGTTACGTATGTGTTTAAATCAATTTTCTAATAACATTATACATCTTATCATTTGACTTGTCAACACTTATTAGTGAAGTTTTAATCAAATTGTTCCTCTAATAAAGATGTACTGTTATTGTATTTGAGTTCCATACGTATCGGACCATAGATACCATCACGAGCTTTCTCAACTTTCATACGAGTGATATTTTTTAACTCTTCTTGTTTCTGTAAAGAAAGCCCTGGTTCTTTTTCTGGTCTCCATAACATAATAATGACGTCACCACTAGCTTCAATATCACCAGTCATACGCAATAAATCCATAGTTGGTTCATTGTACGTATTGGCACCACGGTTCAATTGACTCAACATGACGAGGATAACATTGTATTTCTTAGCTAACCCCTTCATTTTTAAGGCCTGTTCAGAAGCACCTTCATACGTACTCGCACCCTTGAGATACGTAAAGTAATCAACGGCCACTATATCGACTGGACCACCTAATGTGTTCTTTCTATTAAGAGCAACAATACGATGTTCAATCTCATCGATATTAAGGTTATTGTTGTCATATATTACGAGACGTTCTGATAATTTAGATTCTACTTGTGCAATGCGTTCATCACCATTCATCACAAGTTCTCGCACATCTGCCAAACGGATTCGTAATATCTTGGCTATAATACGTTCCATAACCTTCCCCTTAGACATTTCCAGAGAAAAGAATACAGTCCGTGCTTTATTCTTAATTACTTGACGTAATAGATACTCAATTAACCAATCGGTGTTATGGGTTGGGATATAATCACCACACAAATACATATGGTCGTTGTTGTCAACTGTAATGCACTGCATTGCTTTTTTATAACCCAATTTTTCTACCGAAATAATAGCTAGCTCATCTTTTCGGTTAGATTTTCGTGTTAAACCCCGTCTATTATTGTATTTTTCTTTATGCTTTTTGCTACTAAACCATTTGGTGGAACGCTCTAATATACGGACGGTGTACTCGTCGCTTTTGCCATTGCGGCAGTTGACAGCAAACGTACATCTAGCCCCTAATGAACGAACAACATCAGCAAAATCTAATGCCAATTGCTTGTTGCAAGAAGTAAAACTAACAAACCCAGACTTATCTATTGACCCGTCTGTATCAACAAGACCTCTAATCAACTCTAATCTGTTTTCTTCGCTGTCTACCATATAATCAACAGGGATAAATTTACCGTCTCCAGTAACCTTCCCGAAAGTATCATATATATACTCTGTAAAAGCGTTGTGACCTCTACCTTTATTAAAGCGGTACTGTATTCTATTGCGTTTCCATTTTCCAATACCATTTGTCTGTTCTATAAGCTTATCTACAATATCCGACTCGGTATTTGTGAAACTTATTTGTTTAGAACTAAAACCACCATCACCCAGTAATAACCCCATTACATAAGGTGTGATAACATGCTCTTTCTCTTTGTATTGGACGGGTTTGGCAACTGGAATGTATAGATTATACCCTTGTTCACGAGTAGAGCCTTTTCTAATCTTGTAATTAGCCATAATTTCTTTTAATGGCTTAACTTTCCAATCATACCCACGGTGCAAGTCATCTATAATTTTGAACTTCCATAAATGGTCTTCACAACAATCTACATAAGTGTTGTCCTTGAACGTCACACGATATACATCTTTCTCTCCTTGAGGGAATACAGCTACAACATTAGTCGGTAATCCGTCCTCTCCAATTACTGTATCTCCAACTTTAATGTCACCCATTTTTACCTTGCCATTAGGAGTGATAATGTCGGTGTCTAATGTCAGTGCCTTACCAGCACTGGAATAAGCACCAACTATCATTACTTGGCTTTTAACCATGCCACCTATACATTTATCCAAGTTTTGGAAATGAGTTTTGTATTCACCTCGCATGTACAGATTCTTTAAATCAGAGATAGCTTCGGTAGTCGTCGAAGCCTCTTGAACTAATTCGTCGGTATCTTCTTGATAACTATCAAAAAAGTCTTTTAGTTCTGCAAATTCACGATTCCAACGTTCACATAATTTCTTAATAATATCAGCCTTAAATAAAGGATTTGAAACTGTTTTCAAGAAATCATGAGCTACGTCATATTCGTCCTCTTCTGATTTACAATTGTCCAGCATAAGCCATAATACATACTTATCAATATGTATTTTTGGTAATGTGCTTACATCAACACCAGCTTTTAAAGCGTCATTAAAGTCTTTAACGCCTTCTGGTAATTGCAAAACCCTAACTGCTATACGTGGTAAGATTTCACGGAAATAATCTCTAACACGTGGAACACGTTTAATACCTTCTGCATCATTATCTGGGCAATAAATAATTGTAGGTATTTTTCGCAATGCTCGTGTTAACGTTCTTAACTGGTCTTTATGAACTTCATTGCCACAATAAGCTACTGTAGCTAATCCCATTTGGTGGCCGCTGATTGCGTCCATATAACCTTCAACCATATAAAGTTCATCTTTATTTTTAATTTTGATAGCTTGGTCTAGGTTATACAACAATGCAGATTTATCATACATGATATTATTTCTGCTATTGATGTATTTAGGGCTTTTATCAAACTGTCTACGAGCGATAGCAACAGGTTGACCATATTCATTACGGATAGGGATTACCAATGTATCATTATCAAAGCCAAGCTCAAAGGAAGCAATAGTTTCATCAGTAAAGCCACGTTTATGTAAATAATCAATGACTTTATCAAGTTGTCCTTTAGCTCTATCAATAATAGCTCTATGTGTATCTTCCACTTTAACAGCCTTACGCCAATCTTCATCAGCGTCAATGTTGATATTAGCTTCGTGTGCTAATTTTTTAATTGCCATAGTACGAGATATATCATCGTAATCACTTACGAATTGAATTATATCCCCACCACTTTCACAAGCGAAACAATAATAACTGTTTGTTTGAGGATAGATAACTAAAGGAGTACCTTCATCACTTCCATGAATAGGACATCTGCCTTCGTACAAAGAACCTTTTGGTCGCAATTCTGTAAATCTGCCTATGTATTCTACTATATCTATTTTTGTTTTTAGTAGGTTCTCTACACTCATATATACCTCACATATTCATCAACATATCAAAAGAAAATGCGTCACTATGTTGTGTTTGCTTAGGCGTTTGTTGTTCCGCTTCTTGCCAACGTAACTCTGTTTGACGAGCTTTAGCTGATTTAACAACATCATATAATGTCATTGCTTGGTGACCATCTTTTGATTCCAGGTAGTCAAATACGATATTAACAATATCTGGGTCCTGTTTATAAAGGAACCCTCGTGTTAGCCAAAATTGTCTACTCGGTTTACCACCTTGGAAAGCTTGCTCGTTTGTACATTTCCTAATATACAACAATGTTGTTTGTTGTAATTTTTTAGCGTATGTCATATATACCACCTCATTTTGCGATAATATATGTTACCTCATTCTTGTCATGTTTTTTGATATCGATATCATCGATAGTTTGCACGACAGCAAAGCTTGAACAAATAACATTTACTTCACTATCTAAATCGTTTGTTTTTCTTACTAAGTTATTAATTAATTCTCTTACTGTCATTGTGTTACCCCTTTACAACACCAAAATACACGTACAACGCCGCAGTTTGTAATTTAACACCTGGTTCGCATTGTATTGGATTATGTAATCGTTTACTAGATGATACAATATATCCATCTTTACTCAGTATGTCTAAATGAGTGTAGATAGTATTACGGGCCAGACCACCCATATCTTTACCCATTGTATCGATATTAATAGGGGAGCATTTAACTCCCCCAATTAATACACCGTCAGCTGTTTTAGCCTTCACATAGCCATGTAATACAGCTGTTGTAGGTCCATACTGACTCAAAATAGCTGGATTGACTTGAATTACCATGGTGCGTTTTCTGGACCAGCTCCATGAGTTGCTACCCATTTGCTAGCCGCTTCTTTCATGTCTGGTTTTTGAGCATTTTTAGCTAACCATTCTATGTAATCGATTGGAATTTCAGAGAAATGTTTGCCATTGTGTTTTCCAAATGTAACCACAGGGTCTTCTCCTAGATTGGAAGCTTGTGTTGGTTCTATATATACAGGTACGTCGTCCCAATCTGATGAAGTTGGCTCCATGGTGTTTTCTGTTTTAGCAAACGTTTCTGGATATTCATAACCCTCTGGCAATGCCCACACTGGTAATTTAGGTGTTTTAAATTTACCTTTATCATTAGTTTGCACCCAAGTTTGACCTAAGCCATATAGGTATCGACCAATGCCAAATTGAACAGCCGCACGTTTAATGGCACCAGAAGCACCACCTTTAATAGCTTCGAAGTCTGTTAAGTTTGCTACATCTTGACGAGTAACTACTTTTACATTACCTTCTTCATCTTCGATGCGAAGAGTTAGAGTACATACAAAACCTTTGTAATCAGTGTGATTCCCTTGTTTATCTAACTTTGCGGACACACCCATATCAATAGGTTGTAAATGCATGTCCCAGTTTGCTGGGCCTACGGCTTCATCTAATCTGTTCATTACACCACGAGCAGTGATATAAGCTAACACTTGGCAAGAACCATTTTTCACCAATTTTTGCGGACGCCACTCCACATCATCTGGGTGAAAAGGTTTTGCTAAAATGTCGAATACTTGTTGTACATAAGTTGAATCCATGTCATTCTCCTTGTCTAAAAAACACTTATAAGTGAAGTTATCTATAATAAAATAGCCAACTAAATGTCGGCTACATTACCATACGTTACTAAAGGACGAGTTACCTCGTATATAATACCACCTTTGGAAATACCAGAATCTACACCGCTATGAAGTATTTCAACAGCTTCTTCGAGTGTATCAATAGATGTGTCAAAATGATTTTCCATTCTTAATAGAAAGAACGTTTTGTTGTTCTCGCCCATTGTATCACCTCATCTTCTTTAAACCTCATAATACGAGGGCTTAAATGATAACAGGGTAAACCATGACGATAAACAAATCGTCTGACTTGTTCTTCTGATACTGATAATAATTTTGCTATATCCTTTGTTTTTATCAATTCCATTTTACTAACCCCCTTTGTTGTTTATACACTTACTATACACCTAACACCACTTATATGTCAAGTATTGTGTTGAAAAATTTTTGACAAATTTTGATATACTATATATGAGGTGATAATATGGCAAAGCGTAGAGGTAACCAAGACGGTACATTTTACCAACGCTCCAATGGGACTTGGTGTGGACAAATAATGATTAATAATAAACGTTATACAGTGTATGCAAAGGGTATACAAGAATGTAGACGTAAACTTAGAGATAAGATTAATACATTAGAAGAATTTAAGTCATCATCTATCTTATTTTCCAAATACGCAAACCACGTAATACAAGACCAATTATCGAAGCAACTAATTAAGGCCTCTACTGCCAATGTAAAGAAAAGCGTTGTTCGTCGATTTGTAGAAGCGGTTGGTGATATGCCATTAAATGATATTAACAAAGATATAGTTAATACATTTACGGCTCATCTTATCAGTAAAGGTTGTACTCGTAATACAATCAATACATGTGTCGGAGGTATATTATCAATTATTAATGTTGCATACCAAAACGAATTGATACAATTCCCTATACATACATCTCTAATCAACAAAGGTCCTCAACAGCGTAGACAGAGAGAACTGCCAGATATTAATGATGTGAAAGATATTATCGAAACTTACAAAGATAGAAGAAGATTATTTTTGTATATACTTTTATATACAGGTTTACGTGGCAATGAAGCTATTGTACTAAATTGGGAGGATATCGATTTTAATAGTTATAAAATATATGTCAATAGAGGGTACGCTAAAGTAAATGGTGAATATATTGTATCCTCCCCTAAATCAAATCGTGTTGGAGAATTTGTTCAATTTTCACAAACACTATATGATATATTCCAACAATACCAACCTGATGATGGTTGTATATTCCCATACACTACAACAAGGTATACACTCGACAATATCAGACAATCATTTAAAAACAAGTTGGCTAAATATGGCTATAAAGGTGGACTGCATATGTTACGCCACCTACATGCCAGTATCTTATTAAATAATAATATAGATTTAAAAACGATACAAAGCCAATTAAGACATCAGAATATAGATACAACAAATAAATATCTACACGAACTAAAAAATGATATACGAGAGAGCATAAAACGTTTACGTTTCTAATGCAGTATAATTGCAGTAACAATATCTGCAAAGCTAGGTACTATCTAAATAATTGATTTAATCTTTAAAATCATGTATAATTTTAAAGATATGAATGATGTGAAAATTGTACAATACAATT